>Ga0074193_1000157_pt1 | contig 125950 bp, 87 predicted proteins | sample EPASupsiteHSE605_FD_64523 | JGI IMG/M metagenome (GOLD analysis project Ga0074193, IMG submission 64523) | Bioremediated contaminated groundwater from EPA Superfund site, New Mexico - Sample HSE6-05 | ecosystem: Environmental > Aquatic > Deep subsurface > Groundwater > Contaminated ... | reverse complement strand
ATTAGATCTATGCTTTGTTAATAAAAGATTCACTCGAAACATTCAAATTTATGTAGATATTGGCGATTTATTGTTTAACTTGATACATTGATTTCTCTATCAATAATGATCAAAAGCATCATATTTGATTTAAATTATGTGTATTATAACACAATACAATCAAATAGAAGTAAAAAATGTTTTTTAATCACAAATTAATCGAGAAATGGTAATATTTTGTTTTTTTTTTGAAATTTTTTAAAAATTTAAAACTTCACTCAAAACAATTCCAAATATTCGAATAATAAAATCACCCCTGCTAAAGTTTTTAGATATGAATATGTTTATATAATATTGAAGTTAATATAATCATAATTCTCTATCATTTAAAATTTTAATTTTTCGTATATACCTTCAGATTAAGTAAAGGTAATAATTCGAAAAAAAATTCAATGATTTTCTAACATTTTAATTGTTTCTCAATCAATATGATACAATTATATACGAAATTAGTAAAAGATAATGAGAAATACATAATTTATTGATATCAGTTTGCCTAAAGGAAATATTCTATCATCTTATTGAGAATTACCCAATTGTCTGAGCTTTTTTTGATTATCTATGAATAAATATTAACTATTGTTTTCTTTATTTTTATGGTTAATCTTTTTGAATCATATCTAATATTGTGATACAATAACATATTTATCAACATTTCCCTTGGAGTTAAGGATTATTTGACAAAATTAATTTTTTTCTCATTATACTAATAAACGAGAAGTTTGAATTGATATATAAAAAGATTTCGATTGGATCAATGAACAATTTCTGAAAAGATTCTGTAAACCAGTTTCAAAAAAAGTCACAAAATCAAATAATTCACCAAATTCATGGTTATGAAACTTATGAGTCCAAAGAAAGATGATTTACTTGGCTTTTTGGGATTCAAAATAGAAACCATTTCAAAGCAAGATCGATTGTCAAATGTTAAAAATGGACAAGCTTCAAAAGAAGGACACTTTTATTAACAGTAGGTTAAATTTTTCAATGGACCTTTCCTTTTTGAAAGAAATCCAATATATTCTTAAGAAAAATGGCCAGCCATTTTATTTCAGATATCATGAATTGCGATGATTTTTGTGAGTCTTCAGAGCCTAGATTCCTGGAACTATTAACCCCAGAGGATAGAGAACAATACACAAATCTAAAACAATCGTTAACAGGGGCTGGAACAAGAAATCGAAGGGGAAAACGATTGGAGGCATTTGCTGATATGCTAGAAAAAGTCAAAGAGTATTCAATAAGGGGAGACGATGATGATTGGAAGAGAAGCTTAGTATGCGGTGTATGTTGGGTGGATTCAATAATTGCTATAAACACTCGTCAGTTAAAATGTCTAATATCAAAGTGCAAATCTTCAATAAATGGTTCACTTCATCGAATGGGATATAATCCTGCAGTAAGTGGTGGTGATTTCTCCTCAGCTTTGATGGAAAAGATACCATTTCTTAAAGGTAATTTTTCTGAGCTTCGTCAATGGACTATAAGGCAACAATCTGTGATGACCCCTCAGCCAATACATTGTTCTGAATTGGAAATGCCAAAAAACAAACAACTAACATCACCTCAACCTTCTTTTGAAGCAATCACCAGTTCATCTTCCAATGAGAATTTGCCCGAAAATAATGATTCTTCATTATATGATCCGTTTTCTTTACCTTTGGAAGATTGGGTCTTCATGGAGGATTCAAGACAATCTGAATCTTATGAAATGTAAAAGTCATTTTAATGTTATTTCTTTTAAGCATTTTTTCGGATTTTTTCCCATCTGATTCTTATTTAACTTATAGTGAAAATATTGGACATCTAACTATTAGTGGAAATTATTGGGTTCACTCTGTTAGTTTTATGCACTATGTAACGACATCGGATGGTTCAGCAATATATTGCAGCCAGCCTGTAAAAATAGTAATAGAAGATACTATTTTTTTTAACTGCTCGACAAAATCTGGTTATGGAGGAGCAATTTATGCCAATTGCGATTCTTTTGTTTTTCGCAGGGTCTGTTCTTCGACTTGTTCATCGAAATTAGATACACACTTTGCCTATATTGCCATATCAAACAAATCAGATATCCAGATGTTGAGTAATGTTTACTGTCCTGTTTATGAACCCAGCATTGCAAATTCACTCACATTTTATTATGGCAAAACTAACATCAATAGCTATAATTGCTCTAGAAATACTGCAGTTTATCAAGTGTCTTTGATCGTTTTTAATTCTGTTCAGTTTTCTGGATCATTTTTTACAATAGCCAACAACCATGCCACTGGATATGCTAATCTATATTATGATCGAGGCGCTGATCATCCACACTCACATGTGAATTTTTTTAATAATACACAGCCTTCAAGTTGTCATATATACAATATAAATTCAATCTCTGTGACATTCAGTAACTCAAATTTCTTTTCATACACATCAACTTTGTCCCACAATGTCCAATTTGAAAACTGTTATATCGAAACTAATTCCGGAGGAAATACCAAGCTATCTTTCAAAAATGTTCATTTCAGCACCAAAATGTGTGAAGGAGACGATACCAGAATCACAAAAGGTTTACTTCTGCCACTTCTCCAAAATTCAATATCTTACACCATTTTCTTGATTCAATAGGATTTAATCGTCAAACCCCAAAACAACCCTCTAACCGTTACAAACAGAAATTAAAGGCCACAATTAACAAAATTCTTAAAAAATCATCGTCGTGGCGAGAAGAAAATTGAGAGAAATTGGTTCTTCCTTTTTAACAATGAGGTTGTACATATCCCCAGTCAACGGAGATGAACTTATTTCCGATGCTTACCCAGCTACACCATGCCCAGAACAAGGTGCTCTCCGTTTCACAGGATCATACATCGAAGTTGAAGGTGGTGATGATGAAAACAAGGTTATGGAAAAGAAGATTGACATTGTTCACTACTTCAACCTTAACAAGCTTGAGCTTAAGAAGGCTGCATTCAATGGATGGGCCAAGAAGTTCATGCCAATGCGCCGTGCTAAGCTCCAAGAAACAAACCCCAACTTAGTCAACAAATTCATGGATGAAGCCAAGAAGTTCGTTAAGTACATTCTTGATACTTTCGATAACACCGAGTTCTATTTCGGCCAATCATGCGATCCAGATGATATGTTCGTCATTTGCCAATTCAACGAAGAAGGAACACCCTATTTTTACCTCCTTGAAAGTGCTGTTGACAACATGAAGTGCTAAACAGTATTATTCTCACTTTTGTTTTATGAAATCTGAGCATTTTTACCAGTTATTATCATCATTTGGCAAAGAGGATTCTCAATATTATAAAAAAATTGTCTCTGTGATTGTTACTGCTCTTAAGCGAGAAGAATGCATTCTTGTTACCTATAACCAAAATAATAATGTTACGCCTTCATCAATATCTTCTTTTATTGAGTTTATAACCACATCAATCCTTCCTTTATCAGTATCTATTACAAATGTTCACAACAAAACCAAAATTCCGACGAATCGGAAAAATAGATCTATCAATAGAGGAGGAAGCCGTAGAATCCAATCTCCAGGCCCCCAATCGATCGACCAAAGGAAAGGAATGGATCAAATTGACGATAATCCATCTCCATACCTCACCAATATCTCAATATTTGAGTCAATTCACACATATTCCGATCTTGCAACGCTTTCCCAAGTACATAGAGAGATGTCCGTTGAAATAGATGGAGAAACGTGTCCATTGCTGGTTCCATTTGTTGTTTTTGGGATTACTCCAGACTCATTATACCTTTCAAGGGAGTGCCTTTCTGTTTTTTCATTTCACTTGCATTTTGATAAGCCAATTGAGAAACTTCCAGCTGTAAACGGATCGATTTTCCAGGTTCACTCATCAATCCTCCCCGAAAGACCCCTCCAAATCCATCTTCATCGTGATCTTTCGACTTATATTGCTAAATTAGTCCTTAGGTTGGATTGTTGGCCTCTTGTAACTTCATACATCGATACTGAAACTAAACTTCTTCTCATCAAAGTTGCAGAAGATCATGCATTCTTTAACGGAAGAGACTATATATTACCTGAGGACATACAAGCAGTATTTCCTTCATTGACTACACACAAATTTTTGCTGCCCAGCATCACATCTTTCGCTGCCTGCCTCGAGTTAATTCATAGCATAATCGATATGGTAGACGTACCTGTGTAAATATTTACAAAAACGGTTATTGTAAAACTGAGAAATTTTGACGGTTTCTTCATTTTTAATGAATCCCAATAATAACCAATATTATAACCCACAAGGTGGTATGTATGGTATTCCCAACCCTAATATGAATCGCGGTTATCCTCCCCAGCCTGGCAACGTTCCTATTACGCCAATTGGTAACCAACCTATGGTTGGAGGAATGATGGGAGCAGTTCCACCAAAACCGTTCCAAAACACAGGAAATATGAATGTAATGAACCAGGGTAATTGGAATAATGGTCCTGGAATTCCGCCTCCAGCAAATAGAGGAATTCCTCCTAACAACTTTGGTAACACTATGGGAAATATCTCTATGAATAGACCAAATAATGTGCCATATCCAAATATGGGTATGAATAATAATATGATGGGTCAACCTAACATGGGAATGAATAATAATATGATGGGGCAGCCTAATATGGGAATGAATAATAATATGATGGGTCAACCTAACATGGGAATGAATAATAATATGATGGGGCAGCCTAATATGGGGATGAATAATAATATGATGGGGCAGCCTAATATGGGGATGAATAATAATAATATGATGGGGCAACCTAATGGTGGTTCACAACCCAGTTTAACAATTCCACAAAACAAGGGAAATACCTTTGTTGGTTCTTCAACAAATCTTCCATACAATCCAAATCCTGCACCCAATCCTCAACCATATAATCCAAATCCTGCACCCAATCCTCAGCCATATAATCCAAATAAGAGGTCTAGTAATGAGGTCCCTAGTTTCCAACCAAACCCATCGATCAATAAGAATTCTCAGCCATCATACCCTACTTTTGATCCAATTCCTTTCAAAGTTCCAGAGGTTAACAAGGAAAAGTATACAAATCTTTATGGAATTTTAGCAGCAATTGATACCCTTGAAGCCGAGCATGTCGAAGGATTTATTGACGAGTCCGATTATCAAAGGCTTTTTAATGAACTCAAAAGACCATTTGAACTTATTGTTACTTCTTTGAGAATAGATGAAAGACAGGTTCAAGAATTTTGTGAAGCAATGAAGCTTAGTGCTTCATATGCATTGTTTGCTCTTTATCACAAGAGTAACCAAGCAGAACCACAACCATCTGCTCCCCAAGCCCCCCAAAGCTCGAAACTTACACAGTCCGACCTTATTCAATTTGGTACAGTTGTTGTTACTATTTCTGATATGTGCCATCTTGGTAATATTTCTAATTCTCTTTTCAATACCAAATTCCAACTTGTTGTTTCTATTATTCGAAAGACTGATTTCCTTTCAAAGAATAATGAGGCAAATAGTATTATTGCCAAATGGAACAATAAATTCCTAGAAATGCCTGCAGATTCATCAATGGATACAAAAGATCTTGCAGCACTCAAGAGTGATATCCAGAACCTCGAAGGGCTATTCAAGAACTCGCTTAACTAAAGTTGATCACATTATTTCCCCTTTTGGGTGGTTTTTTTAGCCTTTTAAATGTCATTGAGGCAAACCCATATTTATAGGCTAACTCTTGATCTCGAAAAGAAGATTCTGTTTAAATATTGCCTACATCTCTATATAACCGAAAAAGATGAATCAGCCAAGAAAATGCTCTTTGAAATCATTTCCAAGGTATATGAGAATACTAATAATATGGAAGTTAGAAAACTGATTTCTAATATTCTTGGATCTAAAATTGATGGGAATTTTGTTCTCAAAATTGGATGCGAAGAGATCAAAAGGCGTAAGATTGCCTCACAACAGTTTTTTGTTGAGGAACAATTTCCAAGCATTTTGGAAATGATGCAAGATTTTTACTTTAAGTCTGCTATTGGAGTAATGAAGAATCCAAAGCTCAGGTCAAAAATTGGCAACTGCTCCATTGAGAAGGCAGAGTGTTTTTTTATGATGAGCGATTTTCCCAACGCGTATCTATCTGCAAAACAAACACAAAATCCCGAACTGAGATTTATCACTTCAGTTGCTTGTGGCAGATATGACGAAGCGGCAACAATATTTAGCTCTGCGAGGCAATATGATTCAAGACAATCAAAGAATAAGTATATATCCCGATATGAATTTACCAATCTTTATCTTTTGACACAACTTGCATGCCAATCTATTACAAAGATCATTGAAGTTTACGACAGTTTAATTGATTCAGGAGAAAATTTAATATATCCAGAGATTTCGATAGCAATCAATGGTCTGAAGGAGTTTTCTTTCATCGAAGTGTCAACAATGAAAGAGAGTCTACAACCGATTCTTGATGAAAGCATATTCGTTTTCCCATCGAGAGAATTACTATATAAAACAATTGATTTGAATATGGTAACTAATTGTGTTAGGGCGTTCGATTTGATTCGACTCGAAAGTATTAAAGCGATTACAAATATTGATCTCAGAAAAATCCAGTTTCTATTGATTGAAGGTATTAATAAAGGGTTAATCAAAGGAAAAATCGATCTTGTGAATAACACATTTAGAGGAGATCTACATGACCGTGCAACTATGGAAATCAAGAATGTATTTGAGAGATTAATGATTCTCAATGATGGATTAAGATGGAAATAACAGTAAAAGTCAAGGTTTTTCATGTACGTTTAAGATTAAAATGAGTTTTGCTAATCTACTTAATCTCACTCCAAAATCGAATAAATGTTCAAACGATCGCTTTTTATCTCCTGTTAGAAAACCCTCTCATAGAGGCTCAATTACTCCTGATAGATCAAATTGTGGTATTAACAAAGATTTCCATTTATCTTCAGAAATAAAGGGGTCTCCCAGGAAAAGTATCACATCAAACCTTTTTATGCAGACAGGCAATGATCCATTCTCTTCGCCCAGGAGACAATCATCAAATTTTGATACATCATCATTGAAAAGTAACAGCCCCAAATTAGTTCATTATCCTTCAAAACCTTTGAAAACCATTCATTTACCAGATATACCATCAGATTTCTATTTATCTCCAATGGATTGGTCGAAGAATAATGTTATTGCTCTTGCTTTGAATAGTTCATGTGCTTTTATAAGCCCAAAGAGTATGGAAACCTTATTTTGTGCTGATGTATCTGATGGATTATTGTCACTAAAGTACAGTCCAGCAGGAGATGAAATATTATTCTGTCAACATAATGGGTGTATAGCAATATATGATACATTGCATCTATCAAATCCGAAAAGTGAGTATCAAGTATTTACAGAGTCCACTCTCTGTGCAGATTGGGTTGAAAATACCATAGCATGTGGATGTCGAGATGGTACTTTAGGATTTATTGACAACCGTGATAGTTCGGAAGTTCATCACATAAATGCTCACAATGAAGAATTATGCATGGTTAAAATAGCACAAAACTCATCACTTATTGCCACAAGCAGCAATGATTCTACTGTGAAAATATGGGACAAACGCAGTTTAGACCAAGGACCATTGGTCAAATATGAAGAGCACGAAGCTGCAATAAAAGCACTTGCTTGGTCTCCATGCAATCCTGATATTATTGCATCAGGAGGAGGAACATCTGACAGAACAATAAGGATCTGGAATGTAAATACAGGAGAAACACAAAAAGTTGTAGAAACAGGCTCCCAAGTTTGTAACCTGTTTTGGAATTCTGAATATAATGAAATTTTGTCCACCCATGGGTTTTCTCAGAATCATTTAGCACTGTGGAAAGTTCCTGATCTTCAACCAATTGCTTCATTCCATTCTCACAAACAAAGAGTTCTATATATGGCAGTATCTCCAGATGGATCCAAAATTGCCACTGCAGCACCTGATGACTCTTTACAGATTTGGAAAATGTTTCCACAAAAATCTATGTCCCTGTCTGAGTCAATTCTCCTATTAAGATAATTCTATGGGGGTAATTCAAATGTAAGTAAAAGTGTAAAAATAATCGGAGAAAAATGACATTCTTCTGATAAATATTATGAATCTTTCTCTTCAGGCATTGTTGATTAAGAATTCCCACTTTTCTCCAATTTTGTCACCAGCAACTGTTACTAATAGGATTAATATTGTTATTCAGATGTGTGAGATTAATAAGCAAGTTTTTAGTTTGATTTTTGGTAGGTCAAATGTTGATTTTATATCGAAAAAGAGCATTTATAATAGATTTTTGAGCTCAGCAATCTATTTTGATAGAGAATTTTACCAATTGCCATCAAATATCGGTGTTTTTCAATGTATTTTTAAACATTGCCGTGCTTATGAAGGGGCAGCAATAAAATACACATCAGCTGGTAATAATGTTGTCGAAAAATCTATATTTTTTGATTGTAGGGCAGAAAAATCTGGAGGAGCTGTGTTTTCAAATCCCAGCTCATTTGTTTCCAACCAGTGCTGTTTCTATTTTTGTTCACAGGGTACGCAAATAGCATCTTATGGTGGTGCAATTTTTGTTATCTCTGTTGGATTCATGAATATTACTCAAAATCTGGCATTTTATTGTCCAATGCAGCTTGAAAAGCCATGGCACAATATCTATCATATATCAGGAGGCAAAAGCTGCTCATCAAATATTAACACATCCAACTCTGGAGCAAATTATGATGCAGGAATTGAGTTTAATGCCTTGTCTTTGTGTACGGTAAGGTATGTTGTTAACAGTAATAATATTGCTGGCTGTGGTGTTGCTGTTACAACAATGAGTGATATCAACTCACAAGAGTATCAGTATTTTGTATTCATGAATAATACTATTTCGAAAGGGCTGTTTTATCTTGTTAATATCAATGCAAAGTTTGATTTTTGCACAATAACCCAAATTAATGGGCCAATTGGATTTAAAGATGCTGGATTCTCAGATCTGAGGATTCAAAACTCAATTTTCGATAAAGTACCAAACTGGGGGACCGGTATAACAGATTACACAGGATCTACATTTTCGTATAATGGTGAAAGATTATTTTCGCAGAGCAATATCGACCAATCGATGTGTTTTGCTGCACTCTTTGGAGCAAATTACATTAATAAGAATACTTGTCAAATAAGATATGGAGCTTATCATGTGCTAACAACTCTCCTTAGTGTTTTTGTTCTATCCTTGATTTATTAATAAACGTACACTTTTTTATGAACCATGTTAGAGTTTTATCCTCTAAAGGAACCACAAAAACACCTTCATTCGGCCATTATTTATATGAAGAGATTATCAAAGATCTTGAACAATTGAAATCTTCCTTTTTTAAGACGGAAATAGAGTTTTTGTTGAAAGGGGTATCTGAGTTTTTTGTTGAACAAGAAGATTGCCCATTTCCTGTCGTAGCTCACGTAATGCCTCCATTTGATTGTTCTGATTCTGTAGAATTTGTTGAAGCTCTTAAAACAATAGATGGGGTTGAGTTTATTGATCATGAGATATACCATATTCATCACAAAAGAGTTATTTTATTCCATTCAAGCCCTCCTCCATCAGATATACCTAGAATATTCTCATTTTTCCAGTGTTTTGATTCACAAACACTTTTCAGCATATTTCTGGAAAAGATACTATTGTTTTTGTATTCAAGAGGGATTTCCCCAGAGGAGAACTTTGTTTATCAAATGAGAAATGTGTTTTTCAACAATTTTTGTTCATTCACCCATTTGTTTACTCTGATCAAGCACTCGTTATATGATTTCTGCCATTCAATGAGTGCTAACATACTGAGTGATATTGTTCTTTATGATGATTTTTCTACTATTAATACAATTCTTGTTTCTCAATCAAATACAACAATGCTTGTCAAACTCAGGTTTGATGGATTATCATTGCTATATAAGTTATTAGATTTCTGCAAAATGAGTCCATTTGTTTTCAATTCAGTGAATACAATTAATGGAGTTTTTTCATCAGACCTCTATTTAAGGTTAAAATCAAATCTTGCAAGCATTGATGACCATATTATCGAAGACTTTATTAAAGAACAAGGGGGGCGATTACATATTCTACCTCAGTATTCTGAGAAAGAAGAAAATAATCAACAACCTGCAAAAACAAGATCAAAAAGGCTTGCCCAGCTTGTTAAACAAGAGGTAGAATGTAGTATTGTAGCACAAATTGATGCTGTTTTCAAGAAACTCTTTGCTGAGCTTGATGACACTTCCAATAATGTAATGAAAACAAGTAATAACTCATCGTATAATCCAAGAAAATCAATGAAAGAAGCTTTATTGAACGAAGAAACCAACAATGACACAACTGTTGCCTATCAAGTGCTTGAAGAGCAAGAAAAAATAGTGAATGCATCTGAATGGCTTGATGCTTTTTCTGCACGGCTAGAAATCGAAGACAAAGCAATCGCATTGTCTCGATTTCAAATTGCAGTCAGCGAGCTTGAGTATTTAGGTTACACAGATAAGAAAACTAGAAAACCTGGATACTTTAGACATATAATGAGACTTGGATGATAGATAATAATGTTAAAAAACCAATTTAAAACTAGAATATGTAATTATCTTGGATCCATTGAACAAATTGGGAAACATCTTTTTCTGTAGAACCCCAACCTAGCGAAGCTCTGACTGATCCAAGAGGAACACCTTCAACAATGTCATTACTATCACCACATGTTTCTTTAGCAGAGAAGTAGGATTTGACTTTGGCTTCACTAATACGCATGGTGGTAAAACAAGCTCCAGGATTGCATTGGCATCCTCCTCGGAGGTGATAACCAGCAGTGCTACCTTCTTTTACAACCATTGAATAGCCAATGTATGATCCATTTGTGGTTTTCATATTAAAAGCTACAATACCTCCTTGAGAATCGTAATCATTCATATTGTGATTCCCATAAATCTCGGCAGCTTTAATACCAGTCGAGTGCTTCATTGAGTCTATTTCCAAAAATAACTTTCGGGTTAAATTCCAAACATGATTCTGTATATTCTTCATTCCTATTTGCTTCAAGGCTCTTAATCCATGAATTACAGCCAGATTTAGAGAAGCAGGAGGCTTATCATCTTCAATTCCAGCAATTGTAGGTACATAGCTCAAATCAGATTCAATCAAAAGAGGGATAGGATTTTCTTTGATCTCCGCCGATTTTGAAAGATATGATCTTTTCTTTAATTTGCTAATAGCATCTTTCCTAATAACAAGAGCTCCGGTATTGGGAAACCCAATAATTTTATAGAACGACATAATAATTGCATCTAATGGTGTTTCGGTAAGGTTAAGAGGGTTTGTAGGCAAGAAAGCAGCAGTATCAGCCAGAAGAAACCACTTTGATTTAATAACAGGATCATTCGTGATTGCTTTCAGATCAGAGTTCTTGACTTTTGTACCAGCATAATTGTCTTCAACTGGGAATGCAAACAGATTATATGTATTTGGATTAGTTGGTATCGATTTCAAATCATTTATTTGCAAAGGAGAGGAAATTGTTTCGAAAGAAGCGTTGTTAGCTAAAGCGTATCTTCTTATTCCTAATACAGAGTTATGATTATACGTAGTATAAACAAACTTATTATTAGAATTGAATGGGAATGTTTCTCCGACAACTTTCAGTGCTTGAGTGGCAGATGCTACAAACACAACAGAATAATCGTTCGATGATGCCCCGACAAAACTTAAAACCTCGTTTTTAACATCTTGAAGGATTTCTAATGATTTATTCGGGTTTGTCACTGCTAACTCCTGAAGGTAATTCTGAATTACTATGTCAGAATACACTCCTGCTCCTGTATAATCCAGATAAGTAGTATTCTTAATATGACTTAGTACTTTCCCATATAATTTACCAAGATCTCTTGGATAGTTCTCTGAATTTAATGGAAATGTTATAATTTTCGACGATTTCCCTTGTTTTTGAACGAAAAACATCAATGAGAAAAACCAAAAGACCGAAAAAACAAAGAAAGCAACACGAAACTGGAGAAATTTCCGTTTTATCAGATAGCAAACAGTTCTAAATGGACCTTTCATGTGTTTGGTCAAAGACAAACCGGCTAATATATTAGAGTTTTATTTATCACAGAGATCAATAAGGGTTTTCAGCTCGTATATAATCTCTTCAACCTGTTCTAGCTTTTTGAACCATAGATGAATATCATTAGTATTAGGGTTTCTGATAAACGCCTCAATTTCATTTAAAACAGAAGAAAAAGCTTTATCCCCTGATTTGCATTTCTGGTATATTCTATTTTTCTCCTCAAGATCCTTTAAAAACTCGGGGCTTTCTAATCTATCAGTTTTTATCTCAATCTGCTTCATCTTTTGGCTAATAGAATATGCAAATTCTTGGCATTTCTTTTGTATCACTTTTAAATCAGCTATTTCCTGCTCAAAAATGTCGGCAATCTGGTTAACATCGCCCAGATTTGGGTCAATCATTGTAATCTACTTTACATACAACAAAAAGGGTTTTATGGTATTTTATTAGATCTCTTGGCGACACCTAAATTCGATAATAAAGGGAGGCCTTAAATACCTATCAAATTTAATCTCATTCATCTTCATATCATATAACTGATATGATACGTGTTCGGCAGGAATTGAATTTTGAATCTGTTCTAAAGATTTTTCGTTGATCTCTTTTTTAACGATTGGTGTTCTTATAAACTCACCTTTTGCTTCATCAATAAAAAACATATAAACGCAATTCTCGCGCATAATGTATACGGTTCCTATCGAGGCATAATTTAGATTGCTAACGAAATAGAATTTTCCTTTTTGGGTAACACATAAATAATACCCTTGATCAGGTGAAAATGAATCGGTTGTATTCATAAGATAAGGATTAATTATTTTCAAGGCACTTACGCTCGATTCTAACCTACAATTTGGTTTGCCGCCATCTTCTTTCGCTTTAATTCTGAATATATAATGTATGAATATGTGATCATCTTCAACCATCCATCCAATTAGAAAAAACAGGTAGGATGTTATGTTATCAGGAAATCTGCAAGCTAAATATGATCTGCACTCAGAATCAAAGGATGGAAGAGAAGGAGGATTAGTTCCAAGGGAATTGGCAGGGAACAATAAACAGCCTTGAATATTATCAAAGAGGTCTTCAGGAATCAAATAGCCAACAATTTGGTTTCCAGGCATGATTTTACCTTTGACATCGATTCTTTTGTCAACTTTCATGATAGCTAATTCTTCATCGATTCTTTTATACTTCAAACTATCCAACTCTTCATCTAATGGTAAAACCTTGTTTTCTTTAGGGTTGGGTGCAGTAGGTCTGGGTGGGTTTAGATCGTTAATTGGAGGTAATGCATAAAGCTTAATGTATGGCTCATTATTTGAGGACCCTTGATTTTCCAATAAAGAGCCATCAAATAATGAGCCATATACAGTATAGTTTTCAAGAATCTTAATCTTTCTTTCCAAAGCAAATATGTTTTTCACATTGCATATATTAGGGTACTTGGCGTAAATCTCATAGAAATCCTTTTTTAGGAAGAAAACATTTTTAATAAACTCCGTTTGATCTTTAAATAGCGAAATAAATCCAGAATAAATATCCATACCTCTATCAAATGGATATTCTCCATAAAAAACCACATCAGACCGATATCCTCTCTCTACAATTATGTTTAAAACATACTCATATCCATAAAAATGTATAGAATTCTTCAGAGAAGCTATAGAAAAATCGTATTCTGGTCTTGTATCAACAAATAATGGTGTTGTCTTGTCACAAATTTCATCTTCACTCATATATGGATTAGATAAACAAAAATCTATAATAAATTTAGATAAAAACAAAATTCCCTGGAGATCTGTCTCTTCAAAATCATTCATTTCCATGTGCATTTTGTCAAAAAATTTTTGTGTGACGAGAATCATTTTTAATCAATTCTCGTTATGTCCCACATGTAATCTGCCCCTGATCATTGCTTTTTTGAATGATTGATGTATTATAAATCATTATTTTTGGTATTTAGTTCAGATTTAGTCATAAAACAAGATTGTTGATTCAATTGGAGGAATTTATGTCGATGTAACGGCTTTTTTCAATGTCTAAGTAACTTCAAAAACTATATTGCTGGTTTTTCGAAACCCAATTTATTCAATTTCTGAAGAATTGATTTTTTATCATTCCATATTCACCAAATACTAGAAAATACGCTAAAAATGTAATAGGATTCCCTAAATCAAATAGAATAATCAGCAACATTTTTAAATATTTTCAAAATCATCATTTTTGCTATTCTCGTCACACTAATAGGTTAATAGGAGAAATAAAAGAGAAACTAAAATACTTTTTATATGCTTCGATCTAAAGAGTACGAAGAAAAGTGGGTAAGAATAGGGAAAAAGAGGCAATTTGTTCCCAAATACAGTGAATGGGAGAAAAAGTGCAGTTGTATTGGTTGTAATGTCGCATATTTTCCGTCGATTGACCAATATTATTGTAATCAATGGGAATGCAAGTTCACCTATATAATTTATGTCATGATTTCGTTTATTTTTGCTATGGCTACTGGAATTTGGCTTATTTTCGATTGTTTTACTGGATTACCTTTAAAGATTATATTGGGGTGTTTCTGCTTGATTAGCATGATTTGGTTTATTTCTTATTTTTGTGCTGTGTTCAGATCTCCAGGCTATCTCCCATTTTATTGGGCTGTTGAAAAGGGCATTGACTATTCTTATGAGGAACAGATGTGCGGGATTATTACAAATGAAGAACAATACTTATTCGCTTCACTCAATGAAAGGCCTGAAAGAGGATCTCTTAGTAAGCAAGCGAGAAGAATTGTGCTGAGGGCGGATCATATATGTGTTTGGATATCAAACTGGGTGGGATTGAAGAACTATAGGTATTTCTTCACTAAGCTTGTTTGGACCCTTATACTGTTTGCTTTTTGGTTCATTATATTCGGATATAAAGTTTTCAGATTGTTTAAGTATGGATTTGTTTTTACTATTCCATTGATTATTACTTTTGTTGTATTGATTCCCATTGTTTTACTATTCATATTCTTTATGAATGTATTTCTGAATCATTTTCGGTATTTAACTACAAATAACACTACACTTTATGAAATGAAGAACCCGGATTCCAGCACAAGTCCCTATAATGTGGGATGTTTCCAAAATTGTGTTGAAACACTCGGGCCGGCTGAATACTGCCCAATTTGGTTTTGTCCTTGTCCATTACCCAGGACCAACGATGGCTTGTTTTGGAAGAAGAATGACCAAAGTGATCCTAATAAAATAATAGACATTGAAAAAGCAGCTGAATATGAAAGACAACCGGTTGTATATGCTCCAGAAGAGGAAGAGTCATATGAAGAGATTGAAGATTCTCCATTATTAGGGCAGTTACCCAGCTCCAATGATATATTCAGAATTAACACAAATAATGTATCATCTATTTTAGTTTCTAATTTCCAAGGAACAAATTTTGGTCGGAAGAGAAGTGGTTCTACTCAATCCAGGAAAAAGATGAGGAAGTTCGACAAGGATAAGGATGCAGGGCGTAAGACTTATATAAGGGTCAAAAAGCATAGGAATGGTTTAGCTCCCAATGCATCAACACCAACCCTTCCCAAATTGGAGTCTAATAGCCGCTCTCTGAAGAGAAATGACTCAATGCCATCATTTAAACCGGGCTTCAACATTCCAGACTTCTCTAAAGAAGGACCTGGGGAAATGGTTTAAAATATGAATGGTTCCAACACAATAACCTACCTTGCAGAATTGTTGAGATATTCATCTTATCATAAATTAAGCCAATCTAAAATGGAGAAATATGGATTTAAAAGCGTTTTGCCCCTCTATTCAGCCGATTCGATTAATAAATGTTGTTTGATAACGAATAACCCATCATTTTTTCTTCAAAACATTGGATTTGGATTTAATTACGATCCAGAGAGTATAATAAATATATTAGAAAAGATAAAAAGAACCGAAATTGATGAAGAAATTGGATGCTATACTATTTACTTGTCTGTTATTGCATTTATTCGAGATTTTTATGTTAACGATACTATAGATGATATTGAAATAATTATTATTGTCATATGCAAATTATTGAGTGAGAGTAATGTTTTGTATTCGTCAATATCAATTGAACTCCTTATTAACTCACTTATATCCCATTTTTCTGTATCAATTTATAACAAAGTTAAATTCCCATTCTTCGATTCATTTTTTCTCGGACCAATTAAGGATCATAATGTTTTTTCTGTTGTTCCATTGATACTTGAGAAGCTTTTAGAGTTTGATGGATTATATTCAGATTCTTTATCTTTTGAGTTTTTATCAATAGTACAAATAATTATTGCAGAATCCCCTTCCATTCTCAAATCAGAAACTATTATCAAAGTTTTTTATTGTATAGAACCATATTTGTTAAAGTTTAATCATATTTCTCTCTCATTCTTCTGCCATATCATTCGATTTATTCCAAAGGAGTTCCTAACAGAACTTTATGAGAAATCTTCGACGAATCTGATTAGAATAATTATCTCGAGGCCTCCTATGCTGATCAAGAATTACAACCAAAATCCAATCAAGTTTATATTTGATGAATTTGATTCGAAATTAATAATGCAAGAAGTATATGAAGGTTCATTAGGATTTGATTTTAACCACATTGAAGTACCAACAATGCCTGATGATAAGTATTTAGTTCCAGAAGATTTGATTATGTCATGTGAGTTGTTATCCAAAGTTATCAAAAATACCCAAGAGGTTTCCAAATTGTTTTTATGTTCATTTTACGAATCCATGAAAGATTATATCAGTACTAAATGGATCGGGGATATCAATTCAATGTTTATTTATTTTTTAAAACGATTGTTTTTGGTTTCAAGATATTTTCCTCAAATGAGTATTTATCCAGAGCTCACTACTGATGTGTTTAATATTCATGAATTTTCAATGAACTATTATTTATTATATATAGCTCAGTATTTCCCCGATATATTTGAGGAACTATTACTCAAATATTCTCAATATCCAATCCTTTTTATTGAAATGTGCAAAATTTTAACTTTGCTGATGCATGATTTAAAAACAGTTTATACACAAATTCCTAGCTTTGTGAAACTTTTGACTCGTTTTGGGCTTCAATATATTAACCAAACTGAGGATCAGGATAAATTATTAGTTAACAATTGTATCAATGAGTATTTCTCAATGTTAAAATGTTTTTTGCTTGAACCTACCCTTTCTAGGTTCTTTTATTCTGATCATTCATTCAACACGTTCTTTTTTAACTTATTGTATAATAACAATTTTTGTAATTTTTCCAAATTTATTATTCAATATTCTTTTTCTTCACTTCTTACTCCAAGCTTTATTGCTGTAATGAGCCAAATGCTATTAAATATTGAACAACGTATAGAGAATCCAAAAGATCAGCAAATTTTAATCGAACTTATAACCAGCTTAACTTTAACAAATTATTTTAGGGAAATTTCTCCATTTTTCCAAATCTTTTTAAGAATAATAGAGAAAATGTCTCAATTTGATGATGATTCGCATTCTTTATTTATCTCTCTCCTAAGTTTTTTTAATCATATTGAGAGAAAAGACTCTTTTGGGGATAATTTTTATCCAACTATTGAGAAATATGTTCGAAGAAATAAGAAATCAATCTATGTACGTTTGTCATTGCTATCTTTTTTGGCTGGGAAACCAATTGTAGGGAATGAGTTGTTTATAGTTTCGAATCCTATGATGATACTATTGTTGTACTCTCAATACAAAGATCAAGATTATTATGATATTAACAATTATATTCATACATTATGTACATTCAGCCATCAGAATTGCATCAAATTTCACCAGGTTCAACTTGATGTTCAGATGTGTAATGATTATGTTAGATCTCCATGTCCGAAAGTTTTAATAGAATCAATTGTGTTAATTGCATCTTTTTCTTCTTCAATTTCGTTTGTTCACAGTTTTATTGAATTGTTTGCTAACAATGACATTTACATACATATAGATCTATTTCAAACCGCATTTGATTCACTCTCTCTTCTTTTAAGGTCTAAAACTCCAGATTTATACCTACCGTTGAATATGAATGTTTGTGGAACATTTAACAATGATCAAAATTTTCTAGATAAGTTTTTTTTCAGTATTTGGTTATATTTGGAAGATTATGAAATGTCTCATATTCTTAGCATTTATCAAAAAGATGAAATCTTTCTATCTATATGTTTAAATCCAAGCACAATACATATTAACTTTTCTGAACATCCAGTTGTTTTCTCACAAAGACAGTGGTTCAATTTATCATTAGAGTACAATAATGGAATCCGGGTTTTAATTGATGATAACGAAGTTTATAAAGCCCAGATTACTTTATATGAGCATTACATTGGACAATTTTGTTTTAAAGTTGGCGGATCACAGGATTCATCTTCACTATTTGGATATTACAGTTTTAAAAACCGTGATAACAATATTGTTTTTTCAATGGAAAAAGAGATATTAAGCAAAATGGAAAAGTCCATTCTTAACAGTACTTGTTTTTCAGCAGTTTTTAGGCAATATTTTCATACAGAATCTTTGTATCCCTTGATTAAGTATTATATTGACAATAAGCTACCATGTGAACTCTTGGGGAAACAAATTGGGATTATTGAACTCATTTCTTATTGTTTGGAAGTTTATCATCATGAGAGGGATCATTTTGTTAAAGATGGTGGTAATAGAATATTGAAGCATTTAATAATATCAAACAAACAATTTTTGATATATGAACACTATGTTACATTGTTTTGTCTATATAAAAAGTCACAAGACACAGAATTTAAAGAAGTCCTATTTGATCAGATTCTTGTCGATTTTTCAATATGGTCACAATCATGTTTGATTACCCAGAAACAAATAGTATCTTTTCTTTTAGGAATTTTTTATGAAAATATTTCATTTTTCCGGTCATTTTTACCTTTTTCCAAATTATTGGTGATTCTTGAGGTGTACTACACATATGGAAAGCATTTTAATGAGATGATTTCTGAATGTAGGAAGGTAATCCTTGAAATTGGTTTTTTAGAAATACAGGACTCAATGTCTGTTAAAGATTTCCAATCATTAATTAGTCACTGTTTAATCGCTTGTGATAACTATCAAAGGTATGATTTAGTTTGTTTTCTAAAAAAAATCATTATCAACAGAGTATTTGATGATAACACCATTATATCCCAGTTTAATATCATATCTGGAATTCAAAGACTTCTGAATTTCAATGATGAGGTTTTAACAATAGAAATATTTAATATTGTACATGAGCTTCATTCGAGTTATGGTCCTTTTCCTATCGATTGTTCATTTCATTACATGTTATTAAGTCATAGCTTGATTGCAGGACAGAGTATTGTTGCTTATCACAGATCATTTATAAATTGTTTAAATAATGGGTGTTATGACATGTTTCCACTTTGCGCATTTTTTTCATATCAATTATTAGACTCATCTCTTTATAGTATTCAACCTATTCAGGCATTTTCTTCAATACCATTTTGGAGTTTTTGGCCAATTTTACAAGTTTTTAAAGACGACAATAATCAAGAAGTCATTGTCCGGTTCCTCTTTGAATGCGGAATTGGAAAATGGAAAGAAATTCTTCTATCGTATTATTTTGTTTCTACATTATATCCAAGGGAATTGCACCGTGTTTTTAATTGTATATTGGGTCAATTGTTTGTGGTATACTCGATTTCCAACAAAGAGTCTTCACTCATAGATGAGTTTATATTTTTTGTTAAACAGATTTGTTTTTTTGTTCCAAGCAACCTTGAGTACTCCAATATTGGTATTCATATACCTAGAAACCCGTTCTCAAATAATCATCAAATTGATAGGTTGGGCGATTCTTTGATTCAATTGAGGTCATGGTATGATTTCCTTCAGGCAATTTTGTCAAAATCTCCAGAATCTGTTTTTTGGCCATTTTTGATCACGGTCGCTGTTTATGATGGATCAATAAGCGGATTTGATTGTCTTTTCGAGGTTACTCGTATTATATTGTATGGAAACAAACACGAGCACCTTGATTTAGCCGAAGCAATAATGTTCATTTTTAATCGGGTTGGTAAGGTTATACCAGATGAGTTTAAATCACTGTTTAGTGTAATTAAAGAAATATCCATCCCCAGTTCAAATGTACTTGAATTCTTTCTTAATCCCTTAACAATTGATAATAGTTTTGTTGATGCTTATTATAGTATGAGAAACAGTTGTGCAATTTATCATGGGCAATATGAACAATATTTGAGTTTGTTTTTATCAGCAAATCTTGATGAAGATTTAGAGCTTGAGAAGGTTAGTAGTTTTATTTCTAGGTGTCAGTCAAACAATCAACAGTGCAAAAACTTGTGGAGAAAATTATGGTTCAATTTAAGTACGTGTGGTGGACCATGGTGTCCCAAAAATGAAAACACAAACACAGTAATTAGATTAAAAAGAGATTTTGGATTGAGAACTTACTTTTGCCCTTCAACAATGAAAGCAAATTCTCACTTTAATAATCATGAAAATGCGACAAATTATTACTTGAACACAAATTATGATGAAAGGGATCTGAGAGAAGAATTATCAGGATTCATAGCAGAACCATCTGATGTTACGATCCCTGTAATTCAAAATGGTTATATATGCGATATTATTACATTATATGGGAGAAAAAGGGGTGTGTTAAGAATTAATCATGAATCTATTCAAATTGAGTGCCAGCATGGTATTAAGGATGAAACAATATTGATTATTGATATTGTTTATATTCTAAAACGAGATTATTTACATCATGCAAGGGGAATTGAAATTGTTTTAATAACAGGAAAAACCTATTTCATATATTTTCCAAATGATAACCCTTCTTCAATCATAAAAAGAATTATTTCAAAAAAGGCTCCAAATCTCATACTTGCACAGCTAAATAAGACAGATAGGTTTTTTGCGTCTTTGGGGATAACGGTTGAATGGGAATGTGGTAGTATTTCTAATTTCGAGTATCTAATGAAACTAAATCTATTTGGTGGCCGATCCTTTCATGATCTTTCTCAGTATCCCATATTCCCTTGGGTTTTATCAGATTATCAATCAGAAGAATTGGACTTTAATAATCGATTGATTTACCGAGATTTGTCGAAGCCCATTGGAGCAATAAATGAAGAGCGTTTAGCAGATTTGTATTCTAGAATGAATGATATGAATTCATATGGATATCCTCCATTCCTATATGGTTGTTATAGTATTTGTCCAATGATTGTTCTCCATTGGTTAATTAGAATGGAGCCTTTTACTTCTTTACATATTGATCTTCAAGGTGGTCATTTCGATAATGCTTCAAGACTTTTTATATCAATCAATTCTGCATGGAATATGGCAACAAATAATATTAATGATTATCGTGAATTAATACCAGAGTTCTTTTTCTCACATGAATTTCTAAAAAACTCGAATCAATTTGAGTTTGGAATAGCTGGTGATCAAAAGGTCGATGATGTGAATCTTCCTCCATGGGCAAAAACAGCTTTTGATTTTATCTATTTGAACCGTAAAGCTCTTGAGAGTAAGTATGTGTCGGAAAATCTTAATAATTGGATAGATTTAATGTGGGGTTATAAACAAAGAGGAATTGAAGCCGAAAAAGCACACAATTTGTTTTTACCTGATATTTATGATAGTATATGGACCAAGGAAAATTTGAGCAATCCTGTTGAAAGAAGTTTAATAGAATCAACAAAATGTCATGTGGGACAAGTTCCATGTCAACTTTTCCATAGTCCTCATCCAGAGAAACAAGAATCAAAAGAGATTTCAAATAGCCAATCAAAAGCTATTGCATTAAATTCTGAGCTGAGAAAAATTAGTTGCGCAAGTATTCATGAAAATTCTGATGTCTTCATGTCAATTGGTAATGAAGTATACCATTATGTTCTGAAGTTTGATGGTGTGGCTACATTATCAATGGAAAGCAGCTCTTTTTATGATGATGAAATATGTGAGTTATATGATTCAATTCCATATTTGGCAAATGGTAAAATATATGGATTCTCAGATACTAATCATGTTACTTGTGTTTCGAAGAATAATGAATCAATAGTTGCAGTATGTGAAAAATCATATCTTACCCTATATCGTCATAACAAAAAGATTATTATTCCCTACTATGGCGAAGAAATAAGTTGTGTTTGCCATTCAACCAGTTTTGATACCATTGCATTTGGATCAAAATCAGGGAAATTGATATTATTATCATTATCCAAAAAGAAAGTGAAAAATAATGTATTCCTAGATAATTACATTCCTGAATCCATTTCAATAACTCCTTCATGGGGATTTATTTTTGTATATGCAAAATCACCCGATCAAGTATCAAAACTCTTCCTTCTCACGATTAATGGAGAAATTCTAAAATGCTTAGACACCAAACAGCATTTAACAAAGTGGTATCATTGGACATCTACTTCTGGTTTTGATTATTCCGTAGTGACAAATGACCTAGGCCATGTATTTTCATTTGAATCATACTACCCAAAACTTGATGAACCTATTTTTAAGGCCTTCTCACCAATTAAAGATGTAACATATTGGAGCAAAAAATTATGTTTGGTAATGGTTACAGGTGATGGAAAAGTCACAATTCTTCCTCATATGTTTGTACAATAAATAATTATCGAATATTTTACTCCTCATTGGTCCAAAACTTAATGTTTTCTTGCATTCTTCCAATGATTTGCCTAGATTTGTCAAAAGACTCTGCAGAATTTTGATCAATTAACGGTATATTCTCCTGAATTACTTTTTTAGCAATACTAACAGCATTGCTTTGATCCTTCAGAACATCGTTAAGGAACACAGTATAGTTGAGGTAGAGGGCCATTGAAGCAGGGTTAAATGACGGAATCTCCTTTTTACCAAATTCAATGCATTTTTCGTATAAATCTTTCGCTTGTGGAGAATATTTATCGCTAATATCACCATTTGATGTTTCTGAGAGGTATCTATAATAATCAGCTTTCAAATTCATATAGAAAAATATAGATTCTGTATCTTTTGTTGCTGGTAATAGCTTATCATCAACAAGACCAATCAGATCCAGACAAACTCTCTCTAAATCCAGTAAAAGCTCTTTTTTCATGTTCTCAAGGATTTGAAGGCGATTTGAAGAATTTTCAGTCTCAATTAGATTCATTATATGCGATATTCCATCCCTAAATTGTGTAATTTGTCCCTTGTAGGAACTTGAGAGAATCGCCCTTTCATCAATATTTAATTCAGGATTCATCTCTACAACTTTCTTCATTAAAACAACTAACTCCGGAAATTGCTTGGATTGAAATAGAATTTGCGCCAAATACAGAGAAGCTTCTCGCTCAGTCGACATATTGACACTTTTAATACCCTCCTCAGTTTATGAAAATGAATTCGGGATCATATTTTGGTGTTTTCTTATGAATAATCCCGCTCTTTGTTGATTTATGGACTAATAGTGCAATTCGATACAACATTAATCATATTTACTAAAATGGCTCATATGTTTAATGGAGTAAAACATATACAAAATGGAAATGACAACAATTCCGCTCATAATAAGATGTAGAATCTCATGAATATGAAATGGTTTTATTAATGTGGAATCTTATATCAAGTATGAGGATTTTTAATATGTTGTAGAGAAACATTAATGATAACAATTTCACTTCTTTGATAATATACCAAGATATTCATCATATATCATTATCTTAGATAGGTTTTGGCAGGGATGCTTAAAATAACTCGATCATGCACGTATAGCAACCCTGACGGTTTTCGAACCTCTTAAATGACTTTTTTCACCAGTATTCTTTCAAATATTTTACTAATAATTTGACTATGTAAAGGGTAAAACAAGGGAAATAATTTAATGGAAGATCGATTTATTGGTGATGTCTATAAGGACTTTAAAGAAGACAAGATTATTGCAATGGTCGAACGATCTATTGAGATAATTAAGTCTAAGCCAAAGCCTTTATTAGAGTTAGAAGGTAATTTTTTTGTTCTTGGTGATATTCATGGATCATCAAAAACATTAAGAAGCTTTTTAAGAGAGAATTGGAAAAAAACGGATTATAAGTTTTTGTTTTTAGGGGATTATATTGACCGTGGTGAAAATTCAATTGGTGTTATTATTCATCTTTTAGAAATATATAATCAATCGCCAGATCGGGTATTTTTATTAAGAGGAAACCACGATTCGAGATATGGAGAATCACGCAAAGATGAAAATTCTTTTAAAAAAGAATGCGATTCATTTGGACTCAGTGGGTTCTATCTTTTAGTTATGGAATTCTTTGAATATCTTCCATTTGCTGCAATTCTCAATGATTCTGTTTTTTGCGTGCATGGTGGTTTTTCAAGCAGTGTTAAATCATTTGAGCAAATAAAATCTATAGGACTTCCAATTGATTCTAATAAGAGAGATCCAATAAATGATGGTTTATTATGGAGTGATCCCAGTTCAAATATATCTGATTTTGGTCCCAGCCAAAGAGGAAGAGGAGAGATTTATGGAAAAGTGGCTGTTGATACATTTTTAAGGGAAAACAACATTTCTTATATTGTAAGAGGTCACCAGTTGAACATTAAGGGATACGAAGAAGATATGGATGGCAGAGTGATTACAATTAGCACTTCTGAGAACTTAGGTAATGTACCAAGATTGGCATCATATGTAATTATTTTACCTAATAAAAAACCAAAAAGGATGATCGTTCGTACACATTCATCTTAAACGTAAAAACCCCCAATTGCGAATAGAATATTATCATAATGTTTCTGTTATATCTTCATTGATCTTATTGAGTAATTAGCGTCAATCCTTAATCAGATTCTCAGTATCTGGATGAAGTGAAACAAATAATGGAGGAATTCTATTGAATTCTTGTCTCTATATCTCATTCATAGCTTCAGAGTATTTGATAGAATGCTCAGTTTTTTGATGATCAAGAATTGTGATGTTAGTTGCCAAATTAATGAGTTGATTGATATCTTTTGTATGAGAAGAGATATATTTGATGAAAACCCCCTTTGAATGAGGAATTGACTTAGATAGATTTCTTCGACCTTGCTAATTGAATATCCATATTGAGTATTTAACTATTATTAGAGCTCTAATAATAGTCTGATGCATTCTAATTTCAGCTTAGGATAATTGAATGATTTTGTATCATTTTTATAAAGTCAGCTTTATTACTTTGTAAAACCTTTTTTCTTGTATATATCTTTTTTTGCTTTTTTCTCTTGATAGGAATTGAATTGATATTTCTCAATTCGACAATATATAGGGAGCATTAATACATATATAATGAAATTATTATATTTCAATTATTCCTATCTGTTATCGAAAAATGTCGCTCAGAATTTTTTTAACGACACTGCTTCCATGACACTCAGGACCTGTATCAAAATGCAAAATTATGAAAAATGACTCAAGTTATTATGAACTAACTTTGCTTTGTACTATCGGAAAACAACTCAAATGATTAAATTAAATGCCACTAATAATCATATACTCGAACTATTAAATAGGACCCTTTGATATGCAGGTTGTAAACTTAATTGCTATTGATATTTTAAAATTCATAACAATCAATTTATAAGAGAAAAGACTATTATATATTGAATAGAATAATATTTCTGCAAAAAAAAACACATTAAACCATGTATTTGAAGCTCAATTGTTTGATTCCAACAAAAATCAAAATATCAGTTAAACACCATTGAGATAATAAGAATTGCTTGATTTGGCAACAAAAAGATCATAAATACATTTTATTGGGTCATGTGTTGATTCATTTATGAAATAAGATTGGAAATTTCTTTGTGTTCAGTAAACATCACCTATTGATGATTTCCTATAATAATGAATGGAATTAGAAACGTTTGTGCGCCTGATACAATTTGGCAAAATTTCAGATGAACAGAATACTACATTATTTCTTAATTGCTCTGTATTATCTTGTCATGTTGAGATAAAACATAATGTGATAAGATGAGACATTGAGAGTAATGTCTCAAATGATTCTGTATGTTTTTTAGTATTGAAACGAACCCAAATACGAGAAAGAGGCAAAACACTTATTTGATTTGTTAAAGCAACGGAAAGCGATCTGATTGAAATATATATATTCCCCTATTGCTTCGAAAATAACCATGATGATGATGGATATATTGACGATGAAAACATACATAAATAAATGATTAACTTTTTGAATCTTTTGATTTATATTTTTGATTCATATGTGTTATATAAATATTGCAAAGCCACTTGCTAAAGTGGCTTTTGAATTTTAGTGTTAAATGTGAAGCAATTTTTCTTCGTTTGGATCTGATAAAATGGAATTGGACCAAATTCTATTTTATCAGATCTGCTTTTTATATATTTAATCTTCATTTTATAATCACGAGTTTCATGCTCTGTATATTGTGATTCGTCATTACTTGGGATTTTGACACCAACAAGAAAGTCCCCATTGAATGGAACAAATGATACAAAATAATTCTTCTTGCTTCGATAATTTGTTTCACAAGACTTGCAAGTATTATATAATTCTTTGTTGGAACACTTTTTGTGGAAGATGAATGGACCCACATTTTCTTCTTCTTCCAATTCAATTTGATCCTTAAAAACTTGTATACATGAGTAATGTTTGAATGTTTCCTCCATTAATTGCATTCTTATAAGATCTTCTGGATATATTTTACTGATAAATTCATTGACATCAATTACACACTTAATATGAAAACAATATTGGGTTTTCCATTTATTTCCATAATTATATACAAAAGAATATTTATCCATTGGGATTTTTTTTGATTCTAAAAATGAAGTTAAAATACGAATCATTTCCATAAATGTACCTTCATCCACGTCTTCCAAATTTTGATGATTAGGATTAGGTTCTGTACTCTTATTATTGAATGGTATTTCTTTTTTAGGATTTATAGCATTTATACCAATGAAACTACGAACCTGTTTATCAATCCAAATATGATCCTCGATTTGACATCCACTCATAAAAATGGAAAAGTGTCATTAGTTTACAAAAACCGACACCAATCATTATGATTGTAATTTTTGGATCTGACTGGATTTATGATGTTGTAGCTGTCAATGAAAAAAGCAATTGTATTATGTCAACTTCTAATATAAGCTTCTGATATTGTTAATGTAAATTCTCATCAACTGTTCTTGTCTTATTTGGGTTATTATATATATGAGTGCAACAATACACTATCTCTGAGAATATATGATTTGGGTAATAAATGGAATATCGTTTCCATTTCTTTAATAATGATCAAATATCATCTTTTTTTAAAGCCCATTGATGTGGTATACTTGAGAATTATTCAGATACTCGATGATTTGGTAATGCCCATTTTTTGAGGCAATTTGGATAGGAGTATCTCCATTATAAATCGAAATGAATCTTTATTCTTAGCATTTAAATCAGCTCCATTTAATACAAGAACTTCAATTGATTTTAAATGACCATTCTTAGCGGCATAATGTAGCGGGGTATACCATTAGAAAATATATAACCCCGTAAGGCTTTCGATTCGATATTTGCTTTCATATATAAGAGATATTCTATTATGTTACTATATCCATATTTAGCTGCTATATGGATTGGTGTATCAAAAAAATTGGGAATTGGCAATGACCATCTTTTATATCAATACTAGCTCCTCTTTTCACAAGTAACTGAACAATTTGGAAAAATCCTTTCGATACAGCAAAATGGATGGGCGCCATGGATTAAGTTCATAAAAAACTTGTTTTGTTTTCGCATTAATGCTCGCATTTTTTAATATCAACATTTTCACAATTTGAAGATTTCCAATCAATACAGCTTCATGAAGAGGGGTGTGAAAGTATTGTTAATTAGGATTTCCACATCTTTTGTATTTACATCTACATTCATTGTTAAAAGATATTCAACAACTTCTGCATGACCATTCATAACAGAAAGAGACAGAGGTGTGTCATCAAAAGTATTCTGTAAATCATCGCATTTTTGGCATTTATATCTGCCCCATTTTGAACAATAGTCCTTACCGTACATAAATCCCCATTTTTTGTAGCACAATGAAGAGGGGTCCACTTGTAAATACTAGGGATTCACGATGTTCCATGCAAAAAATATCAACTTTATGTGAGATAAAATACTGAACCATGTGAAAGAAACCATTTCTCGATGCATTATGAATTGGAGTCCATAAATACCAAATAACATTGCTTGTAAATTCTTTGCATTTATATCAGCACCTTCACCCAATAAATACTCAACTATACTTATATGGCCATGCCTCGAAGCATAATGAAGAGCAGTATCCGAAATTAGAAAATTAAACCATATTCATCTTTTTCATCAATGTAGACTCCTTGTTCTAATAAAAACTTCATTATTGAAAGCCTACAGTATTCTGCAGCAGCCAAAAAACAAATCCCCATATTAGACTCATTCATTGATAGATGGAGCAAATCAGTTGAGCCTCCAAATACAACAGAGCAGAGGACATCATTATTAACACTATATCCATTCATCAACAAATATTTAAAGCATTTCAAAGATCCAAATAAACCACAAAAAGACAAATACTCAAATGACTTTGGCTCCCGAGACCACTCAAAAGGACTCCAACATACCTTGGAATCAACATGTATTCCACAAAAATGACCTAAAAGGCCCTGTAAATCATCATATTTCATCGAGAATTCAATAGAAGAGGGCACAAAACCATATTGTATCATCAGATCTATCTTCTCAAAATCAATATAATCCCTGGAATCAAATCCATCTGGTAATTCAGTATTTTCTAAATATCTCTCATAATCTCTTATATAATTGCGGAAGTAGTAACATGTTGTAAATTTATGCGGGCGATTCAGATGTGATTCTATCTCCTTAATTGTATATACACCCATCAAAAATAGGCGGTATACCAAAACTGGGCATACCAAAAATGCCTCATTTATTGTTTTTTCTCTGAATAAAGCATCACTGCTAAATTTGTAACATATCTCAACAACCTTTTCAAGCTGGAATGGCCGAAAAGTCACATTCCTAACAAGACGATTTGCACAAAAACTCGCATCAATCATTCCAACATCATAAAATACAACTCTTTCACCATAGATAGAATCCTCAAAATCAACTAGAGACTTCAAAAGATCTTCAGTTATCTCCATAAAAAAATAAACTTTTCTTATTAAAATATCGTCCATTTTTGTGAATGGCTAAAGAATCCGAAACTGTTATGAAATGGATAAAGTTTCGTATCAGATGCTTCAATCACAAAATCGTCTTTAACACGAAATATCTTTGGATATCATTTATATTTGTATCACTTTTATTTACGATTTGGTATCCAGCGATTATATATTTGAGACCCACAGATAATGTGCTGATTAGCACATATCCGAGACTGATGTTTGGATTGATGACAGATAATTCTACGCGGAATAGAGCATATAATTTTAACACTTTTTTCCAAAAATCGAAACCACACGATCTAAGTGTTTATGGTCCAATTTTTTTTTCCAAAGAGTCGAAGTCTTTCCCTGGACTCAAAGTTATAGAAACAAATTCTGATTTATTAATGGATTTTGAAACATATCCACAAATTTTTTTAAATATTAGTATGAAACAACAATCATATATAGATTTAGTGCTGAAGTTTTGCACATTGCTCAAATATTTTATCGAGGAAACTGATTATGAGTATTTTATAAGAATAACAGATGATGTTTTTGTGAATTTCCCTGAACTGGGCCAGTACATTGAAGAAATAGAGAAAAAACACGGACATGATAGTATAGTTGTTGTTGGACAATGTATGATGGTTCGAGGCCAAATACTCCTACAAGGAGGAGCCGGATTCTTGTTCTCCCGAAGAGCAGCTCTTGTTTACTATTACTGCATACCCGAAGTACTTCGTACAGTTGATACATATGAAGACTGGGTTCTTTATGCTACAATTCGGAAAATGATACCTGATTTCGTCAAAACACATTCAATGAGATTCATAGGACACGGATTATCTCAAGCAGACCGGAAACATTTGTCAAATGGTATGTTTCCATTCCCCATATGCCCCAACAATCCTCGATCAATTTCATGTCTCCCTTATCCATATCCCCTCAAAAAAGTAATATTTTTCCATCAGTCTTTTGCATATCCAACCGTAAATGAATGGAAACAAATTATCTACAATGCGCCCAATAATCTAATGTGGTATCAATCCTGGTACTATTCAGCCTTGTGTTTTACAAATTTTACAATGTAAACTGTTTTTTAAAATCGTTTTTGATGACCCAAAGGTATTACACAGTTTTATCCGGTGAGAGCAACGTTCCTTTTGGATTCGGCTCTTCATCACCTGCAAGACCACCAGAAATGTTGATAGACACTCCTGGACCGGGAAAATATGAACCAAAGCCGTTAATCAACCATTTTGAATCTATTCGTGGCCATGGAAATGGTTTTGCGTCAAGATCAAAAAGGAAGTTGGAGTTTATAAAAGGAGATCGAAATCCAGATCCTTCAAAATATGTTCCAGAGAAGCCGAAAGTTATTCCGAAAAGAACAATTGGAGTCATTCCTCGAGGAATGCGGGTTTCATGCTTTCCAGATGAAAGGGAAACATCATCAACACCTGGACCCGGATCATATAGTCTTCCTCCTCTTCCCTCAAGAGATACGTCTCATGTATTCAAGTCCAGGGTGGAAAGAAAGTACCTTCCTGACCCAAGCAGAAAGGGAATTGCATTTGATGGCAGGAATCTCATTATATCCAATGTTTTTTAACTAAACTATGTTTATTAGATTTCTTCATCAGATGCGGATGTGTATTCTTCATACCCCATGTAAACGACCCAAACATATGCCATAGTCTTAGGTATCATCAAAGATCCAATAGGTTTCCATTTATTGGACCATAGAACAACTGGAATGTAGAAAGCAAAAGAAAGTGTGATTGCTAGCCACATGTATTTGAAGTTATTATCAGCATTTTTCTTTGCTTCAATGAAGAAACACACAATAACAATGATTCCAATCATTGAAAATGGAATATTTCGATAAATCCCCCAGCTGACTGGTGGATTCACACTTGTCCATTGATTCTGTGATGGTAAGCACAAGCCTATTCTTGCTACACCTAAAATATACATACAAATAGTGAGCCAAAGCATGTTTTCTTTTTTATATCGAAGATTCCATATATGATACAATATTATATAGAATATTGTCATTGTTATTGATGTTATAAATTTTCCAATTCCCAAAGCTTTAGCATGATCATCCACTCCTGTTGTTAAAAGAGCATATGATCTTGGAATTAGATGAAACGCATCACCAAATCCCAAAGTCACAGCCATAATTCCATATAAAAGACACTCATTCCTACCTTTGGCAGCTCTTATAAGAATAATACCCAATGCAATTACCGTTGTTAAATAAACTACATCAAATATCGATTCAGCAATTCCTTGAGCGATCGACATTGAAATTAATAAAAATAAATCTACTTTTTGATAGGATTCTTTCCCCAAATAAAAACCGTTTACCCCATAAACTATTGATTCGGATTTGATTGGAAAGCTGATTCGTCGGACAATATAAGTTTAATGATGACATCTTCAAGTTGTTCAACAGATAAACAAATGGAGTCTATTCCTAGAGTTTCTTGTTTTGATTTAATTTCTTTCAAGAAATATGGTATCTTTGGAGAAATAGATATTGTATATGTGTTCTTTTTTTCTGTTTTCCTTAGCTTTTCTCCAATAATTTGATCAGCTATATCGTTGATACCATGTATAGCTGTTTCAGGACCATCGAAACGGAATATATAACCACATCCCAGTTGCCTTCTTAAATCTGTTGATGTACCTTGGAAAGTGAGCTTACCGGATGATACAATAAAAAGCCTCGAACTAACAGCCTCTGCTTCTTCTAATGCATGGCTAGTGATGATTGCAGCTGTATCTTTGAGCGATGAGATCATCTTCCATATAAGTTTTCGGGACTGTGCATCAACACCGGCTGTTGGCTCATCCATTATAACCAACTTTGGTGATCCGAGCAATGAGAGCGATATACAAAGTTTCCTTTTTTGGCCACCGGATAAAGATTCGGCTCTGTTATTCATTGAATCAACTAATTGCATGTTTTGGGTAAATAAATCTATGGCTTCTATGATTTCTGGATCTTTCATTCCTCTGAAAACTCCAAATAATTCAAAATGTTCTTTAACTGAGAGTTGATCAAAATAAACATTTTCTTGAAAACACACACCCAAAATGTCCCTCATTTTTTTAAATGATCTTGTATAGTTACCACCATTAATACTTAAACACCCAGTACTTGGTATGAGAGTTCCAGATAATATATTCATCAAGGTAGATTTTCCTGCTCCATTTGGGCCAACAAGAACTATAATTTCTCCATGGTTTATCTGAAAATTCACTTTAGAAAGAGCATTAACTTCGCGAAATCCATAATAAGTTTTTGAGACATCATACACAGAAACTAATTTATCTTCCACATCTTGAAGAGCAAGAGAGTCATTTGAGCCAGGAAAAACACCTACAGTCTCAACAGGTGGGGATCCAAATTCCCTTTTTAAAATGGAATTTGAAACAATAAACAACAATGCATATATAATTATATCTACCAAAAGCCAAAAAACTGCATACTGAATCAGATCCATATTATCCCATGTAATGGATGGTAATGAATCGCGTGTTTGTTGTTGAATTGCCATAATCACTAACTGATAAGCTGAAAACGGCACTAATGATGATATATGTTTAAGATAAACACCATGATTATCAGGGTCCAGTGTGACAAAAGCATGAAGAAACCCGGTGGCAAAAACAAAAACTAAAAGGAGAATGGTAATCATGCGACCATTTTTTGCATTTTTTACAAATGTTGTTAAAAACATTTGAAATATTATATGTGCCATAGCAAAAAGCATGGTTATAACAAGAAGCAAAGAGAAATCCGTCCCTATTAGAAGATAGAGTCTCGAGAAAGAAAACGATAATGCAATAGATGGAATGATACAGGAGAGAAAAGTGGATATATATGAACATACCCAATAAACTTTTTCAGTACATCCAGTTAAAAATAGTAATGCTGCAAGCCTGGTGCTCTTTTCATTAAGAATCGTTTGAAAATCATCAGAAGAAGCAAGAATAATGGGCAAAACACAGAAAAAAGAAACAACAGTCCGTGTGTCATATAGCTCGGTAATTGTGGGCATTGCATATTTCTGCCTTTTTGTATCAAGACTTAAAAGAGCGAGCTTTTTTGTTTGCTTTGCTATAAAAGACCTGATGATTCTAAACATTCCACTGCCAGGATTTCCATGAAATGATTGATGATAGAGGGATATTTTTGGGTTCTCCCAACAGTCTATATCTTGTGAATTATTCCATGCAATACCCATCCCATTTATTGCATTTTGATACACTCGATTAGAAAGTTCCTCGCTTGTGTTGACAAATTCGTATATAATACTTACATTATCTCTTATAATTGATACAATAGGATCAAATAGTGCATGAGTATTGTTGTTCTCAGGATATACAACAAAAATTGGATTGGGATATGTAGCAAAAAATTTAATAATTGATGAATCAAATAATGTGAGTGTCGATAATCCAGGATTAACAGATCCTTTCCATTCATATCTCGCTTCCCTATGAACATAATACAAAATATGGAATAAAAGCAAAGATGATATATATTCAACAATAGAGGAAAATGTACGAAACTTTATAAGAAATGTCTTCCACAGAAGAACTCGCAATGAGCTAAAAAAACTGGGTTTTCTCATATAAGTTGCCCCTGATCGTCACTTTACAAAAACGTTAGTAAAAAATGGATTACGAGAAATTTGTTGAACAGCAGACGACCCCTGAGCTTGATATGAAGCTCAAGCAGCTTAAGGAAGAGAAATCACGTCTTCGGGAGGAAACCAGCCGGCTTAATGATAAATTTTTATCATTAAAAAGGCGGAATGATACGATTCTTGAGCAGCTTAAAAAGGAATCGGCCGAATTAGATATGAGAGTTGAAGAACAAGAGCATATATTTGAATCCACGAAAAAGCAATGTGAATTTGCGGTTGAAAGTCTGATTAGTGAACTAAAGCAAGATTTTTCTCTCACAAATAAGATACTAATTGAGAATAAGAAAAAATATCATCATCTCGTTTTCAATCTCAATGAGAAAAAGGAAATCGACGAAACAAGGAGAGCCATGCTTGCGCAAGAAAAGGCACTAAATGCGGAATATCAGCGCATAGAGAATGAGCTTAATGAAAAAAAGAGCAAGATTCAGACAGAAAACTTGATAGAAAGAGATGCAATCAAAGATAGAGCAGAGAAGAGTTTGGCCCAACAAATCGAAGTAGCTTCAGCTCAAATCAAGAAAGAAAGGGATGATACTTTGAGAAAAGCGGAATCAGAGAGTCGAGTATTAGCAGTTAATGTTTCTAAAGCACAAAAAGCTGTTGTTCATCTTCGAGAAAAATATAATAGCTTATTGGAATTATCTAATGAGCTTGAAATGCAACTAATGGAAGCCAAATTAGTAACCCAGCTGATCTCTCCTGAAAAAAGCAAACAAGCTATTCAGGGGTTGCTTGAAGAAAAAGATAGACTGGAAGATGAAAGAATCAAATCAAGAACAATGCCAGATGCTGAGAATCGGAGAAAACTTACTCAGCATTTGAATATGATGAAAAAGAAACAAAACGAGATAAATGGATTCATGACACTCAATCAAATGAAAGAAAAAGAGATGAATCATTTAAGAGCAATTGCAGCAAACTGTATTGAACAAAGAAATTCATTAATGACATTCATGAATGAAACAATCACACTACTTCGAAAACAAATAGCATCGTCTGTAAACCAAAAAGGGCTTAATTTCCGGACATCAGAATTGGTACTATGTCATGTAGCAGATGATGACAAAAAGGTACTTGGAAGAATGTTCCAAGGGGCAGATGAATCAAGTCAAGGATTACAAGAACAGTTAAGATATTTCGAGGTCTTTTATTCTAGATTCACGGGAATGACACAACCTAGAAAGGTTGAAGATGTTATATAAATATTTTCCAATAAATTCATTGTTTTATCCACGACCTATCAAAAATTTTGGCAGAATTCACATTGAAAATGATAAATGAATAATAATACCCCGCAGGAGGGGGGAATCATTAATAATTATGTTTTAGAGTATATTATTGAAGAAACAAACTATTCAACTGTGTTTGCCGCAAGAAAATCAACAGAGAAACAGACAAAATATGTAATTAAAGTGCTTCATCCATTTTCAAATATTGGATCAAAAGAGGTACAAATCCTAGAGAAAATTAGATGTTCAAATATCATTGAACTCATTGATGTTTTCCAATATAATTCATCAAGATGTCTTATGTTTCCACTCTGCATTCATTGTGATCTTCTGGAAATTTTGAGTAGAAAAGGATCCAAATTATTCTCAGAATCCTTTCTTAAAACTATTGCAATTGGTGTTCTTAAGGGATTAGAATATCTTCATGACATGAATATTGTTCATAGGGATATTAAACCAGAAAATATAGTAATTATGAAAAAGAAACCAATGATTGATGATGTGAAACTTATTGATTTTGGCTTTGTGAAACAAATCCCGAAAGGAGAAAAAGTCAGGGATCAAGTTGGATCTGAATTATATTCAGCTCCTCAAGTTCTAAATGGGGAAGAGTATTCAACAGAATGCGATATATGGAGTTTAGGAATAACTTTATACTACCTTGCGTTAAAAAAATTTCCTTTTGATCCGACAAACCGATATGAGTACCGAAAAATGATATTAAACCCATTATCAATAATTGATTATGGAGAAATGAATAAATACTTCCCCAGAATCACGATGATAATCATGAAAATGTTGATTCATAATCCAAATGATCGAATTACAGCAAGAGAAGCTCTTGATGATTTTTTTTCGAGTAATTGACTCAAATATTTAACCATAATTATACCTTTTCCAATTAATATCATTGCATTCACATATTTATACAAACTGTATTGTTAGCATTTATTTCGAAACACCATCTTTATCCACTAGTTCATACGGCACTTTCTCAAACAATAAGGCATCTAATTGAATTTGCATATCATTCAATTCTGAGTCTGGAACAACATCAAATACCATTTGCCAACATTGTTCATAATAACAGTCCATATCAATATGGGGTTGTATATTCCAATGGTGCTTTACATATTCCAGAATAATCTATTCTGTTTTTGGTCCAGTTCTCTTATTCTTTCCCAATTCATTCATTCTCCACTTCAACACCAGAATCAACAGAAACAAATCTTTCATTTTCAAATTAAATGACATATCAAATCCAATTCTTCAATTCATTTCATTGTAATACTTATATACCTCTTGTTCAGAGATCAAAAGAAGATACAATGAGAATACCAAACATGAGAACAATCGATCAAACATTCAGAGAGACATCATGAGACAATTGGAAGAACATCTGATTTGGAATGTGAATTGAAATGATGGAGTCATAAGGAAGATTGTTCACAAAATTAATATTTTCCGATCTTCATTTCATTTGTATATAAGAGATAATCAGTAATAGTGATTGAATGATATTCAAACTATTTGTCCATTAGGTCATGGTGAATTATATATTCATTTTAAAATATTTTTCTTACTGAGTTGAACATTATTTATTTTTCATAGTAATGTAACGAAAGTCATTCCTCAATGAGGAATCCTCATTAAGTTTCTTTTTCAAATTTGGGTGGCAAAAAAAAGTCTATTCTTGATCACGATTATTGTCGGGGTTTCTTTACATTTATCGTTGAATCACAACGGCAGATCCGATACTGAAAAAGTATTAAATGAACACAGTTAGCGCGCCAAGGATCATATTTATAGGTGACTCAGGTGTTGGTAAGACATCAATTATACACAGGGCAAAAAATGGCAATTTCGAATCTCAAACGGTTCCAACAATTGGTGCAGGTACTACAATAATGCATAAAAAAATCAACGGGAAAAAGATTGAATATCAGATATGGGATACTGCCGGCCAAGAGATATATCGCAATATAGTTCCAATATACTTTAAGGGCGCCATTGGGGCAGTTGTTGCATTTTCTGTGTTAGATCCTGTTTCTTTTCAATCTCTGCAATCGTGGATCGATATGATATATTCTCACGTCGGAAAAGAGATCGGAATCGTAATTATTGGGAATAAAATTGACTCTTCAGACCACGAAATTGATGAATCATATGCAAGTAAATGGGCTAAAGAGAGATCTCTGCCTATTTATTTCACATCAGCGAAAACTGGGCAAAATATTGATGTTCTGTTCGATCATATTGAGAATTCATTCATTGGAAAAGAGCAATCAATAGAAATGATTAAAGCTACACAAAGAAATTCGGATCAGTGTTGTTGATAATAAAAGACTGTGTATTGATGATTTTTAACATTAGTGATATAACCATTCTGGGTCTTCATTAATAAAATCAATTGTTGCAGCTGAGTCAAGAACTCTGGAAACCTCAACCTCATCAACTTGTTTCTTATAAGAAATACTTTTCTTTGCTTCCTGTATCTTGGATATTAATGGGCAATAAGAAGAAAAATACGCTATTGATATATTCTGCTCTAAACCAATGATATTTTGCCTCTTTGTCACCATCTCAATAAAATGAATCAACCATCCAATATCCATTTTATGTATTCCAGAGTAGTTGTTTTCAAAATTGGGGTCAGAATACACCTCATTCAACTCTTTCAAGGAATTTGACATATGCAAAAAGAGAGAAGAAACTGGGGTTGTTTCATCAATGCCAATTTGATGGCTTGCCTCTTTAAGTTGATCAGTTACACATGTTTGATAAGCAATACCATCATCACCATGCTTAATATAGCAAACTTCATCTATCGCATTGGCTCTCTCTATGGCTGTTGCTTTAATATTATTCCCTCCAAGCGGAACAGATTGGTCTGCTAACATTTTCTCAATAATACCAGCAATGTGCTGCTTTATTACTTTCCGCTTAGGCCTGGATCTACGTGGCATGCTGGTAAAGTTATACAGCAAATTATCCATAAGAGACAGTGTAAAATCTCTGAAATTGATAAACCATCTCTAAGAAAAAGTAGGATTCATGGGTTTTTGTTCCTCTAATAGTGCTGGAGATTGGAGCAACAATGTAATTATGGAGAAAAAAATATGGATGTATTCCCAGCATCATTGAACTTTTTTGTTGGTTTCATATTGTTTTTGATCTTTATAGGGTTTATATATCGATTATATGCGTGGATATTTTATGAACCATCGGTTGTAGAGAAGCAAATTTGTAGTTTCGAGAAAAATACTCCAAAATCAATTTTCCTTGAGGCAGATGATGAAATTGAGATCTCAGTAATATATGAATGCTCTAGTGATTTTAACACGGCTAATCTTGAGGTTACTTCCATTTTTAGGTTGATTAGGGAAGTTCATGGTGATGATACCAAATTTGAGGTTCTTTGCTTGATAAAACCTAACGAATTGGGATCGAAACAAGCTGTTGATGAAATGGCGAAGAAGAATAGTAAGCAAATAAAGCCATTGCTAGTAGAATATTCTGGAATTAAGGCATTTTTAATTGGCGGAATAAGAGCAAGAGGAAGCATGATATTTAGTGCCAGATTTATCGCTTCAACAATCGATTCATATCAAAAATCTCCTAAGCCATATTTATTGCTATTTCAACCCAGTATTCAGTCATCTCACTCGCTTTTTGATGCAAATGACTATTTGGAGCCGGTTCTGGTTTCAAAGAGTGCTTTTGTTCTTCTGTTTAGAGACTTATATTGCGATGGGAGAGGGTTTTCAGCCAATATTCTAAAGAATTGCATGAAGTACAAAGTGACCCCAATAATCCAAAAACACGACTTTGGACCCAGAGAATACTCCATATTTGATATCTTAGCTAGGAAAATAGCTGGGTTCTTTATGGTACTCTATCAAAGAAAGGAGAATTAGGGTAATAAATAACGTGTTTATTATGTCTATAATCATTAATAGCAACAGAGTTCCACGAAACATTATGAAAGGAGGTGATTCATCTCTCCAATTCATTCAGAATGATATTCAAAAAATGAAAAAAGCTCTTCATTCTTTGGAGGAAAGGGGGAATCAAGTTATGACGTTAATTCCTTCAGATTTATCCAAAAATCTAAGAGAAATAGGAAATAAAAACGAAAGTATTATGAAGAAGATAGAGCAATTACAATATAGAGAAATAGAATCGCAGATTGAATTTGTTCAGTCAAAATATACTAGTACTAAAGAAAAAGTAGAGAGAATAGTAAGCGAAAATGGAAACCAACTTCCGAATTCGTCATTTTTGAAATCATATTCGGAAACACTACCTCAAATGCTCCTTGCAAATACTGAAGATATGTGTAACAATTTGCTTTTTTATGTAGAATCACAACTTAATTTACTTGAAGATTTGAAGCAAAGAGCACCCGATGTAAATGTTCAGAATACAGAGCCAGTATTCGAGACTCAAATCGAGGAAAAACTGTATTTTCGCCCTCCAATAGAAAAGACCGAATGGAAACTCATAAATGAAGAGGTTGTAAACCAAATGAAAGAAATGGCGACAATAGGTAAGATTTGCGAAGAAATTGAAAAGAATAGAAGCATGCATAATAAGATAGAAAATTCATCAATTTATACTGATTTATGCCAAAAGGATGCGAATGAATTACTTAATATTGATCTCCAGCTTGAAATAATTAAAATTAGGCAAATGTACTCACTTAAGAAAACCACTCCTCCAAAACCAACCATAAAAATAGAATATGCTTCAAATGAAGATCTTACCCAGATTAACGAGTACTCATCAAATTTCTTATCTCAACTAAAAGAAGGATTATCAATTGCGAAAACTGAATATCTTGAAAGGGCAGAAAACTTTAAGAGTTCTCTGAAATCATTGGAATCAAGATTGTCGATTATAGATGCCGGTTTTGATGAAATCAATACTAAACTTATTGCTGCTGAATCCAAGCTTAGAGACGTATCTGAAATCAAAGCAGGATCACCAGTAGCTAACGCGCAGTCATTTAAAGATTATATGGATATAGCCACAAATGGATTTGAGTATGTTCAAAAGACTGTGATTAACCAAATAGAACAGAGAATTCAAAAGCTTTACAAGGAGATTCCGATTATCTGAATTTTATGTGAAATAATGAATATTTTCGGTTATCTTCTCAATTCTGCCATTAATTTTTATGCGAAATAATGATGATAATGAGATAGAGATTATATCCAATCGATTATATTATACCATTCAATCTAATCCTACTGATAGTCCATCAATACACTATTTTTCTACTGATGATAACGAGGAATTTTTTTATCAGCCCTTTTTTAATGATTTTGGGCCACTCTCATTACTTCAGATTCATAAATTTTATTTAATGGTGGAAAAAATGCTTAGGACACAGAAAAAGGTGATTTATTATTATTCTTGTTCGAAAATTGAATCGATAAGTAATTCAACTCTTCTAATAGGTTCGTTCTTATTAATATATTCTAAGCTGAATATTCCAGAAATTATTAGAATTACTGACCCAATTATGAAAAAATCTAGACCTTTCAGAGATGCATCTCCACTCCCAGTGACATTTGAGCTTGATATTCCTACTTGTCTTGGTGCTTTGCAAAAGGCAATGGATCTTAAATGGTATATCCCAATTCTATTCTCGTCGGATGATTGGCAGCATTTTGAAAAGGTCGAAAATGGAGATATGAATTGGATTATCCCAGAAAAATTATTGGCATTTGCATCACCATACCAGGAGAGGATCTTTCAAGGATGCTGGAAAGTTGCTACACCGAAAGAAATAACTCCATTTTTTAAAGTACATAATATCAATCATGTAATCAGATTGAATTCAAAAACATATGATGAAACTCCATTTATTCAAGCCGGAATCAAATTCACTGAACTTATATTCACTGATGGTTCAAATCCCCCATTTTCCATTCTCCACTCATTTTTAAGAATAATGGATACTCAAGATGTGGTTGCTTTGCACTGTAAAGCTGGCCTCGGAAGAACAGGAACACTTGCAGCCTGTTTTCTTGCACAGAATTTTGGCTTCACAGGCCCTGAGGCAATAGCATGGGTGAGAATATGTCGACCGGGAAGTGTAATTGGCCAGCAGCAGCATTTTGTGGTTGAGTATGCAAACAGTCTGAAAAATAATAAACTCACTAAGAAGTCGAGCACATTAAGGAAAAGCCTGCCTCCAAATCTTTTGCCAAAAATTGACAATATCAGGCAGTTTACAAAACTTAACAAAAATTCAAAAGATTATCAGAACAAACCAATATCGTCACACCCGCAGCCTCGAAAGCTCCAAAGATTACCAATTCCAAAATCAAGTCTTAAGGATTTTGTGTAAGATATTTAACGTGTTATTAACATTTTTTCTGAACGTAAACAAAATTTTGTGTTTTTTTCACTCAAAATTGTAAATGAGCTCGTTTGAGCCCGAATCTATCGTGGGGGAGTACCAGGTAATCCGGATGATAGGGGCAGGTGGTTTTGGTGGTGTTTATCTTGTACGGCGAATTGGTGACGGGGAGATTTTTGCTATGAAAGCGGAAAAGGAAGGTGATAGTTCTGGATCTCTAGATTATGAGATGGATTTACTCGAAACATTGCAAAATTCGAAAAGAGTAGCTCGTGTGTATGAATGGGGGAGAAATAAAAGGAGAAACTATATGGTAATGGGATTATATGGTCCATCATTATCAAAAATCAGGAGAACAATAAGCGAAAAAAAGTTTTCTATTAGTACAACGCTTAGAATGGCGTATTACATGCTTTTGTGTATATCAGATGTTCATCGGAATGGAATTATTCACAGGGATATCAAACCAAGCAACTTTTTAATTAATAAAGATCCAGAAAATCCGCTGGTGATTATCGATTTTGGCATGTCAAAGCATTTCCAGAACCCAAACACTTTGAGACATTACAATGATCGAGGGAGGGTAGGTTTTCATGGAACAACTATGTATGCTTCCATAAACGCTCACCAAAAAAACGACTTATCGAGGAGAGATGATATAATAAGTTGGCTTTACTCAGTTGTTGAACTATTCAAAGGAGTTTTGCCATGGACAAATGCGAGAACAGACGATGATTTTGTTTTTGAAAAGCAAAACATGAGCCCTGAAAGGCTTTTTAGGGGCTTGCCAAACTGTTTTTTGGATATATGGAATTATATCACTCAAATCGATTTTCATGAATCTCCTGAGTGCCAATATATGATTGAACTGGTACAAGCAGATATTTTGCGGAATAATATATCATTGAGCGACCCATTTGATTGGGAAGACTCAGATCCTGTAATTATCCAAGAGCTTTCAAAAAATGTACCTTTACTAAGAGGGAGCGTTATTACAGATCGTTTTCCAGCAGTCAGAAAGTACAACAAGGTGCTCAGAGATATGAGAAAAAATGAATCTGCTTGTTGCCTTCTTTTATAGAGTGTTTTGCGCCCTATTAACTATATCAGAGTAAAAATCATTTGTTGTGTTTAGTTTACAAATAGTAGCCTAATGGGAAAAGTCAATCTAAATAAGGCATCAAAGTCGGATAAAAATGCTGATTTTAAACAGAGAAAGTCTTTTTTGGGCAGAGGAAAACATCAGCATATGAGTCACACAAAGATTGATCTTCAAACAGCGAAAATTAAAGTTCCAACCCAATACAAATTCGAAAATACAGAAGTTGAGGTAAGCGGACCCACATATCAACAGTTAGTGGATTTGATTTCCATGTGTCATTCAGAAACAGATAAGAAAGTGTTGAACGGGATTACTGGTATTCAGTCAATAATTTCCAAAGACTCTGATTTGTTTATTCACAATTCGAGTGCTGTGTTGGCTGCTATTTTGGTACATCTTAGAAACGGAGAGCAACAAATCAGGGAAGCTGCACAAAACTTGGTTTCATATTTGTTTAGTAGGCACTCAGCTGCATGTTCACCATTTATCCCAGTTTTGGTTCGCCACATTCATGCAATTATCTGCCACCCATCTAATTTGATTAAATCACAAGCTTCAATGCTACTTGAAAAGATATCTCAGTTGCCAAATCTTGTTCCAAGTCCCCCTCTTTTCTCTGTTTTTCAGATGTTTTTCAAATCAATATCTAATTCAGCGCAGTTTTGTCAGTTTTCTAAGTCTATAATAAAAGTATTGAGCCGATTTACTGGGAAATCGAAAGATTGTTTATCCGTTCACTACAAATCATTTTGTTTCCCGAAGCTATTTCCGACAGGATCAGCGACTTTTAACAAGCGTTTTACAAGGGTATCTGTTCTTGGATCCGATGAACTGGATGCTTTGGACCAATTATGTAACGCTTTACTCGATTGTTTACCATTCATCAAAGGAGATAATCAGAAGGAACTTGTACCTGATTTTTCCAAGCTTTTGCTTGTTGTCCTTGATCTCAATCCCCATATTGATATTTCTTTATTTGTTTCAGCTTTCGAGGAAATTTGGCCCATTGAGGATGCACCCATAAAAAAGAATCTTATAGTAGCGCGAGTGTTGGCATTTAATGAAAATAACCATGGAAAGATTCGTGAGTACTTTGCTGATATTAAGCTTACAAATGAAGCTATATCTCTCTTTGCATCAGTTGGTTCAGAAGCACTAAAAGGTCTTGAGGCTCTGCGGCTCGATGATTCAACTGTCAGTGAGCTGTGTTCGGTGAAGATTTCACGCTCCTCTGCTCCAATAATATCCATATCTATGATCGACTATATTGCACAAACTGAAAAACCTACGAAACGGGCTATTAAAACATTGATAGGCATCCAAAAAGGGAATGGTTTTCAAGAAAAGCTACTTATAGCTATGCAAAATAAGTTATCTACATCATCTGAATCTTTCTTTGATCTTTATATAGAACTCATTTCTTCATGTGCCCCACACACCAAGGAATTTTTGAAAGGATTTTCTTTATTAATATCAAGTGATGATTTCCCAAACGACAGAGCCACCCAATGTCTTGAATGCATTGAGTTAACTCATATGAAAGCAGATCTGGCAGTAATACTCTCATTTTTCTTGTCAGTTGGTAATAGAAAGCCATCTCTCAAAGAATTTTGCAGATCTCTTTTATTACAAATAGAGAGGTCAACCAATATAGAGAACAAACATATGTTTAATAAGATTAATCTTGAATCCTGGACAATAAATTGATAGACATTAATATTTTTTTTTGAAGATCAGATTTTTTATGAAAACATAAAACAGTATGAGATTAGAAAGTTTCCTATCAATGTTGTAATAAAAATGGTTTGATTGGATTCTCATTGGTCTCACTAAGTTGATGAAGTCTCTTTATATGGCACTTATCCAGATAAAGAATTGATTCATCATCACAATTGATAGAATAATAAATAACTTCATCAACTAATATCTATTGAAGTATTTGATTTCTGAGTTTGTTCAAAAATTGTTCGATATGAGATGGCTACAATAACTTTTCTTCCGAATAAATTGAATAATGGTTCCCTTTCCTTTTAGCTCAGGTGATTGATTGAAATGATAATAAAAAAGAATGTAAAACCGTTTGCCCAAGACTAGTTCCTTGAAGGTTAAGAAGTATTCCATCCAAAATCTTGTTTGAATCAATGGTTTAATATCTACATTTAACTGAGGTATACTTCACTATTAAGATGTAGTTTAAATGTGATTTTTAAATCATTTCATCTATCTTTAAAACTGTAGAAGAAAAAAAAATGTCAAATTTTCAACAGATGGAGGAGAAGATTTCATTTGAGGAATTTCTTTTTGGTAATGGAAATGAAATCTTTATTGATGATATGGAGTTTTGTGTGGACAGAATTGTTATGTTGGTAAAGATTCGGCCTCATCAACTTGAAAAAGCTGTGAATTTATCTATTGAGTATTGCAAAATAGCTGATTTTCGTCTAAAACTATTAGAAAAATCTAATAAATGCCCAGTTTTGATATATCAATTGTACAAGAGAGGTATTTTGGTATATGAAGAAATTGAACCATTTTTAAAAAGTACCAACTCTGTTTTGTTATGTTATTATTTTTGGAAAGAGATCAAAAATTTTGAAAATTTTATCAAAAGGGAATCCAAATCCTATGGTTTTAAAGAATCATTCTTCAAGATTGAAAATGATATTGATCAATTGATTGAATTTGGTTTTCTACATTCGAGCATCGAGTATTGTCTTAAGTATGATGTGATTGATGATTTAGCTGTTTTCGATAATTTAAATCAAAAAGCTAGATGGAGTCCATTTGAGTGGAGTTATAAGCCAGAATATCTCGATCTCTTATCATTTGCAGGCTTTTTTGGCTCAATCAAGTGCTTTAAGCATTTGTTAATGAAAGGATTCGAGATCAATAATCATGTTTTATCAATGGTTATCTGTGGTGGTTGTTTTGATCTCTTCCATTTATGCCAAGGCCTGCAATCAATAACACCACATCTCGTTTGTAAAGCATCTGAGTTTTTCCATCTACCCTTGTTAGTTTTCATGACAGAAAATGGAACTGATGTAAATGCAAAAACTAGATATGTTGAGTTTTTATATTTAATAATACTCCTCTTCATTATGCTGCTAGAGATGGTCATCTTGGTGTTGTTGAATATCTAGTTAATCAAAATGCTGATATAAATGCAAAAGAATATAGAGTTGAGTTTTCACATTTAATTGGACTCCTCTTCATTATGCTGCTAGAGATGGTCATCTTAGTGTTGTTGAATATCTAGTTAATCAAAATGCTGATATAAACGCAAAAGATGAATTTGAAAAGACTCCTTTTCATTATGCTGTTCAAAATGGTCATCTTTGTGTTGTTGAATATCTAGTTAATCAAAAAGCTGATATAAATGCAAAAACTAAAAATGATTGTACTCCTCTTCATTTAGCTGCTGCTAATGGTCATCTTAGTGTTGTTGAATATCTAGTTAATCAAAAAGCTGATATAAATGTAAAAACTAAATATGTTGAGTTTTCATATTTAATATGGCTCCTGTTCGATATGTTGATTATAATGGTCATCTTAGTGTTGTTGAATATCTAATTAATCAAGAAGCTGATATAAATGCAATAAATAAATATGTTGAGTTTTCATATTTTATATGACTCTTCATCATTATGTTGTTAATAATGGTCATCTAAGTGTTGTTGAATGTTTAGTTAATCAAAAAGCTGATATAAATGTAAAAACTGAAGATGTTGAGATATAGTAATTTGTGAGACTTCTCATAATTTAGCTGTTGATAAAGGTCATCTTAGTGTTGTTTAATATCAAATCCATCGAGGTGCTGATTTTCAAGATTGTTTTTTATTATGTGGGCTGCTCAAGAAGGTCATCTTGGTGTTGATTTACAACTCGTTAATCAAGAAGCTAATATAAATGCTCTATCAAGTGAAACTGAAGAATTTGATGATGAAGATAATGAGAAAATGATATTGATTTTTTATGAATTAGTCATGAGTAGAAGAAGAAAATGGTTGAATCAAAAAAACTTTTTCGAAGATTTGTTTGATGAAGAGTATTAAAAACCACATACAATAGATTTTTTGGAATATGTGATGAAGATGAGGAACTAATGGAATAAAATGTGATTTTGGGTATGATTAAGCAATAGGTGTTATTTAAAACAATTGTAATAACTCTTTTAATAAGATATAATTGGGGTAAATGGGTGTTCTGAAGAAATGGATAAATAGAAGTTAGGAGAAAATGTTTGGGTGGATCGAATATTGGAAACAAGAGGCAATAAAAAGACAGAAATATTGGTTCTTTGAATGTAAATGATATTCAATATTATCTACAACATTGAATAAATTATGCATGATTATCCTCTTGTCATATTAGGAGAAATCAATATTATCATTTTAATTTTGTATGAGGAGGGAGAGATATTACTCAGAATATTCATCATTAAGAAGTTGTCATATATATACATGTCCCCCAAATTGATTTTTTATACCCCAATTAACATCCCTAGAATGAGTATTTCAACTTATACACACATTGTGTATTTCAAAGTAAATACATGGGCTAGAAATTGCCGCTCTTGTTTGCCTGTATGTGGATCGTTGAATTCAGTGTGGTTACACCTGTCTCTACAGTGGATAAGGGTCAATTCCTCATGGAAATCTTTAAAATTGGGGGATATTATATATAAACAGCTCTAAGAGTACGAACTGGAGCCCTGATCAGAGGTAGCTTCCAATATCTCCATAAATTGTTTTCAAATTAACACAGTTCAAATTTTGACAAATTAATACACTTTTCATTTTTTAAAAGTGGAATTTTTTCAATATTTTACTAATCGTTATGTAAATCGCTCTACATTAAATGTTAAAATTGATTCTCTGGATTATTATATTATTTGTCATATATCGATTGATTAGAATATTAATATTGTATAAAATCGAAAATAGTGTTTCCAAACTCTGTCCAAATGATTTTTTGTTTACTCAGGGCTCGGATTTTTTTTCCATTCATCGATTGAGAGGGTCTGGAGAAATGTTTTCTATTGATTCTGAAAATATAAAGCTTAATATTCATATATTATCCCTATTTGGTATTTCAAATCGCCCTTTCCTTTCGTTTTCTTTCTCAAAGTTGCAAGTTCACCTTCATAAAATTCCAGAGATTAAAAAAGCAGAGGATCACGAATCATTTGAGTCGTGGATAAAGCAAAGGCTTTTTTTGCTAATAGTCGCTTTTTTGCTGAGAAAAGCAGAAGTTGACTTAAATGAATTTAGGGTTGTTTTTGATGATAAAGAATTAAGCATTGGTAATATATGTCTTATGTTTAAGAGAACTCAAAAGCTTTTCTCGGTTTTTTTCTCTATTCAATCATTATTGATCAAATCATCAAATCCTGTTCTCAACATGCCTTCTTTTCAATTGACTAGTACAATACCGGGCCAATCATTCAAACATGTATTTACTTCATTACTTTCGAATTTTCTTTTTACAATTCCAAATTTTCAGGTACATTTAGACACAAATATATTGAATTTTTCATTATCTACAGTTAAATGCGCTGTTCCATATGATCCTCAATCTGAGTGTTCATTTGAGATTATTCCTTTTGAGATTATTTTGCCAAAAATCAATTTAACTTCTAAAAGGCTTGGTTTTGCCATAAATAGTATCACTGTACAATATGGTGTGTTTATTTGTGGACAAATGAATCTGACTCGCAACTTCAATAATGTCTTTTCTGTACCCTCCATCAGGCTAAAGAACGGATCATTGACAATTCCTAATTTGAATGCATCCTTAACAACTCCTCTTATTCAAGATATTATGGCAATTAAGAATATTTTTTTAAAAATGAGAACAAGGGATATTGAGCCCAAGAAAATTGTTTTACCCATAAAAGTAGTTGTTAATCATGTTGAAATTACTATTGAGCTTTCAGATGATCACAAATACTTTTTGAGAATGGACACAGCATGGTTGAATGAAAGCACAGTTTTTATCAAGTCAACTGAAGTTAAAGCTCTTTTCGTTGATAAAATTCTGAAAATAATGAATATGAAAAAGGTAAATGTTTTGATAAATAATCAAATTGATTTCGAAGCCAAAATTAAAATGATTGAGGGTTTTGTTCCATCACAATATGCTGTTAATGAGTACTTAGCAGTTTCTTCAAGTATTATTCGATATTTACTTGTTCTTTACAGAGGCCCACTGTTTGTAATTAATCACAATGAACCACCTACACCTCTCAGGGTTCATTTAACAGTTTCTCTATTTAGAGCAAGTCTCAAAAACAGTCATTTATCAGATGAGATTTCTAAATCCGTAGAAGCCAAGAGAATTGCAATGGAGGGACTTCAGTTAAGGAGGTCGAAAGCAATGCAGATTATTAGTGCTAGTCAGCCTTTTGCTGTGAATTTAGATGAGTTTGAAAAAATATCTAGAAAACTTCTTTTTTCTCATTACAAGGACATTGTGAATTCAATCAGTGACACACAAGATCTATTAATCGGAGAATTTAGTGATTTAAGTATATTTTTTGATGGTTTTGATATCCATAATAGACAAATGGCTTTTGAAAATATTTTCAAAGTTGTAAAGAATACAAAAGCAGAAGAAATTGGAGATTTGGATTGTGGTAAGGTAGTTATCAAATGCAATCAAATGAAATTTTCCATATCCAAATATGGGCATGTTGCTACAATAAATGGATTTAATGTTGCTGGTTCTGCTTTTATTATTGATCAAAAAGTCAATTTTACATCCCAAGTGTTTTTTTATGAAATCACCTGTGATAATCACTCTGAATCTTATTATATTCCAGTAATATCTAGCCCACCCGTTTATTTAGGAATTTTTGATCTTTCAATTGAGTCCTTTTATGTGCATGCATCTCCTTTTTTGTATGAGTTTTTGCAAGACTTTAATAAAATTATTTCTGATATATCATCGGAATCAACATTCTACAAAAAACTTTGTACAATAGATAATTATCGATCAAGATATAGGGTTATTGGTTCAATGTTGATCAAACAATTAGATATTGGGGTAAATCATATAACAAAGCCTTTTGATCCTAATGATGATCTACTTGTTGGTTGTCCTAATATGATATTATCTTTCGATGGTAATGTTTTTGATATTAGTTTAGATTCTTTAACCATCAGCATTAATGAATCCGGAAAGATACAACGCTTTATTAAGATTCCCAAGATCATTACTTCTTTCAAATTTATTTCTGTTAATAAGTTCAATTCTAGTCCAGATGCTCCACTATTTGTCAATACCAATTCATCTTTGGTGCTTGACCCTGAATATGATCCCTACTCACACATACGAACAGATATGTTTTCATGTGATCTCAATATCAATCTTAATGTTACTGGGGAATCTGCTGTGATTAATTTTGATTTAATAGATTCAATAATAGATTTCTTAGGGAATACTAACTCTATAAATGGTTTTATTATCCCTCCTGAATTCATGCAGCTTTCAATACCTATGCCACAATTATCTACTTGCTCTTTAGGAGTCAATTTCCCCCCTTTATTATTTTCATTTTTTTCAAATGAATTCTCAGTTTATATTACAAACAAATCATTGTCCATGTCATTTTTGAATGATAACCATCCAATAATTAGTTTTAGTGCTAATAAATTGGATATTATTTGTTCGCATTTTAATAACCAATTAGGCGTCCTTACTATCCCTTCAATTGAGCTATCAACTAATGAAGGTGATTTTAATATCAGTATTCCATCAATAAGAGCTGATCTTAACCCTCTTTTGCTCAAACAAATTATGGTTTTTATATTAGGAATATCTGAGAAAGAACCAGTTGAACAGCAGAAAACCAAATCAGTTAATGTTACACCAAAGCCATTTGAGATTGGAAAAGCAAGTGTTAGCATACAATCTTTTGAATTGCAGCTTATTATTGAAGATTATTCTTTTCCTCCTTCTTTGAAATTGGTAGATACTCAAGTTACATTCAAAGAACAACAAATGAAGAATTATATATCATTCAATTCGAAATCTATTCTGTTTTTGACAAGATATAATGATTTGCATCCTTTGATTAGCATTAGTACAATACAAACTCGAATTATTATGGATGATAAAGCTATTGATCTTCAGGTTGCAGTAGATGGTCCTTCCGCATTTCATGTATGTCCAGATGATTTCAATATTATCATACCTCAACTTAAGCTTTTACTCCCTGATGCAATGCGCCTGGGACGAAACTCTCCATCTGATAACCCACCTAATCTTGAATTGAAAGCCGACTTTTCTAATAGTGTGCATTTATGCTTCTTGAGACATGATGATACATCACTTGCCACAATCAAAGCATTTGGGATAATTTTTCATCATTCTTTAACAAATAAAACTGCTGAACAAACAAAAATACAGTTGAAAAGATTTGAATTAATAGATGAAACAACACAAGATGATTTTCATCAGGCTTTAGCTCCAGCATCTCAACAAGAACCTTTGTTTTCCATTGAGTATCAATTATTGCACTCGGCGGCCAAATGCCCTGTTTATCAGCTAATTAATGCAAAAATGCAACCACTTGTAATAAGAGTTTCTAAATTCTTTATTGAAGAAATGATAAAGTTTTTCCCTTCAACTATAGATTTCAATGTATTTGATCTTGAGGCTTCTGAAAGCGAAAAGCCAGGAGAAATTATAAGCCAATCGGTTGATTTAGCTGTTAATGAAGACGAACAAGTTATAGGTCTATATAGACAAGTAATTATTGCCCCACTTAATGTTGTAATGAGTTATAGAGGTGATTCAATTATCAAAGAATTACTGTCTAGACAGTTTGATTATCAAGGATTGGAACTTCTCGATACTTTTGGAACAAGGGAGCAACTTAAAGAACTTGTTAAAAGCAAGATTAGATGGGCAATAATTAAATCTCTCCCTAAAATCATTTTCAAAACGAAGCAAGATGCAAAAAACAAAGATATGTAAACAAAAATTTAATAATGCTTTCTTATTCTGGGATAGTAATAGTTCCAAACCCATTAGCTATGATTTCTTCTCTATATTTTAAGAGACCAACCAGGGTATCAATTTCTTCTGAGCCAACAGTTGAAGAAAACACAATATATGGTCGATCTTCCGATAGTCTTACATCCAGTATTTGTAGAAAATGCTGATAACATGTAACAGCTGTGGAAACATCAGATCGTAATAGTGCATTTCTCAGCTTAATAATTATCTCTTCAACACCCTTTTCAAATCTAGGTGGGAGAGTGTGAATAATTTGTGGAATAAATCCAGTAAATCTCTTTCGCAGATAAAGAAGCAGGTTTTGAAAGCTAGAGTTTAATTTTCCAAATTGTTGATCCGAATTTGGAGAAAACGGTAGCTGAAGAATACTATTAGAAATTTCAGGATAGTCACTACAAAACCGAACAATAGTATTCTGCGTTGTTTTCTTTTCTCCTCGTTGCTCTCTTTCAAGTATATATCTCTTCCAATACTTTTCAACAGAATCTTTCTCAACATATGGTTGGACAATAATAAAAAATGCCTTAAATAACTCAACAGTAATATCAGATACTTGATCCCATCCAACAATATTGAGTAATGATTTAACCTGTTTGTGAAATTGTTGATGAGTCTCTCTAAAGCGCTTAATCATTAATATACTAAACTCCCAAAACGAAACCAACTTTGGATTCATTGGACTGTTAGTATCGCTTTCGCCAGATGAATGAGGGAACAATACAGTTGTAATCTTTTCACAACACTCAGAATGAATAAGAAACTGAGGCATATCATGAGTAAAATCTGGGTCATTAAGGGTCGATGAAAGTGGAGGGTATATTAATTCAAAACATAAACCAAACAAAGAATGAAAGAACACAAAATCCAAAATAGTAAACTCTTGAATAAGAAACTGATAGAAGAATTTAACTCCTTCGGATCTAGATTTGAAGATGTTACATGTGGTAATGATATCTTCATATATATGATCTGCAAGCCCTTGAAGTCGGCACTCTTTTAGGAGATGGGTTTTTAAAACATTAGTGACAGGATCTCCGTTACTTACAGATAATTCTGGAATGGTAGCATTATGAAAGAAACCAACTATCCTTTGAAGAAGCCAAGAGTAGGACTTTGTCCTTTGCGCAGATGATTCTAATGTATTCTTCACTTCAATTATGGGTGATACAGAAATATTGGCTAATAAAGGAACTGGGAATAACCTATATATACTAGAAATGAATGTTGATGATGATTCAATTTGAAAATGGTTTATATTGTAATCTGCAGGAATTAAAGAAAGGGATTCCTTTTTATCTGGAATAGCGTTTACAACAGTTGGTACATCCGATAAAGATGGTACTCTTTGTATTATCCTTTGGTTATCTAAGGGCTTTGTCTCTAAAGTTTTATCTGGACGCTTTAAATTATCTTCCTTTTTTGTTTGATCTTCTGAAGGCAAAGCAAAAGATACAGAAACATTGTTGGAAGTCTTCAATATTTGGGGTGATGCAATATTATTTGATGATGAAGTTGGATTAACAAATGAAGAATTGAATTTGTCATCTGATGGTGACATTCCAATTTCTGAAGTACCAAAATTGGGTTCAGTACCCCTCCGAGTGTTGCTTCTAGTTCTTGTCTTAAGCTTGGTTTTGGTATTAATGTTTTCTTCTTTGGTTTCAATCACTTGAATGAGAAGTGTTGTGTTTGTTTCTATATCATGTGTTGTTGGCTTTAAAGACAATTTAGATATTTGTGAATCTTTTTCTTCGATTATCCTTAATAATCTATCATTTTCGGCTTGAGAGGCTAAAAATTGGGCTTGAAAACCAGCTCCATACTCCTCATACTTATGAATAATAGAATCTTGGGCTTGTAATTGTTTGGCATTGCTTTCTAGGATCTGGTCTTGGTTAGCAATTGTAATCAAATGATTAGATATCTGTTGCTCCGCTTTGGTCAACCGAAAAGAGCTCTGATTTTTCTCATTCGTTATTATATCATTCTCATAAACTAATTGATCAATTCTTGTTCTCAAATCAGTAACCTCATTCATGAGTAAATCATACTTTTCTCCAGACTCAATGATTGAATCCTGCATATCACGATTGATAATCTCCTTTTCTTCAAGGCTATTTCTGAGTTGATTTATTTGTTCATTCATTTTACCAATAATGCTATCTTTATCCGAAATAATCATATTATATTTTTCTTGTAGATGAGGAATACTTGAAAACTGCTGTACAAAAAATGCCTTGATCATTTGTAAAATTTTGGAGTACTCCTCAGAGTATCCTCGAAGCGAACATATAATTTTGTTAAAGAAGAGAAGATTAATCTCAGATGCATGAATTGAAACATTAATCTCCGAATCTGGATCATCTGAAACACTCTCAGTATGTTCTTTCAATTTTTGTTGATATAAAAGAATCATGTCATTCCCTTCTTTTTTGCTAAGAAACCTTTTATCATTTAATAGCAATGTTTCAATTTTTGGCATTATGTTACTATTCTCTGGATCATGTGAAGGCTGCGTAGATGGGTTAAGAGCAAACACCGTTTTACTTACTTCACTAGAATCCTTTTTAAATGGGGAAATCACCCTTGGTTTAATTGTACGGTGTTTAGATTCATTGGCGTTATCTGCTCCATCATCTTTGCAGCCAACAGGAGGAACAAACTGCGTGTGTGATTTACTACCTGTCTTCCCATGAGAGGTTTTCAGGGTACTTCTTTTATCTTCATCAATCTTCTTTAGATTAACTTCTTTGGAACCAACAACAAACGTGGAGCTGGGAGTTACAAGGCCGCTTGATAATAAACTCCCGACAAACCCAACAGATGGGTCGTTGAGCCATTTTATCTGATTATCCATAAAAATCTATTTGAGAAGATCGTTAAAATAAAATTTCACGATCATTTCGTATTCAAAAAATCTGGCACAAATTAATTCTTCTGGATTTAAAATTATCAGTGATAGAAATAAAAAAGATGCTCTTATTTTATTAATGACTGTCATCATTCTTTCATGATTTTATACCAATCTTGATAAAAATCGAAATATGGTTTTTTCACAGAAAGAATGGTTAAAATGATTATAGATAAATTCAGGGAAACTCTTTTCTATTTCTTTCTCCATATACACCAATGATGATTTCCAAAGATAGAATAAATAATCTTTCTCTTTTTGATGTATTTGGGAAGTTTGGTTTTAGGGGTGGGGTAAAAAACAAACAAGCTTTCGATTTCAATTCACTTCATAATATATGATGTGGCCAATAAAAAAAGATATCTACAAATATGCATCTAAAAACACCTAGTTTACTCTTCAATGGGAATATCAACAGCATTGTTCATAGAATCAATATTTTGTTCGACATCTCCTCTTGGTAACCCCATAACTTTCATTGGTGAATAGTCTCCGTCCTTTTTCACATTAACTACAACATAGAAGTTGAGTACTCCAAGAATGAAGGATACTAGTGCATAAACCAAGGATCTCACAAACAGTATTGACCATTTGGAATCATTATTTCCTGTTGGCATAAAGATAAATCCTAACATAAGGGCCCTTAAGCAATCAAACACAGAAATAAAAATCTGCTGATCGATTTCATCAAAAGATTCTGAATGAACCGTAAGCACATACCAATCAGGCAAATACTCCCAGTGTAATGAAGCTGAAACAAAAATACCTATTGAAACAAGAAAAACCACGAAAAACCTCCCAAAACTAGAATACTCAAAGAATTCATAAACGTTAGCAAAGAATGAACTCAGTGCGGATAACCCCATGCATAAAAATACCGCAATCCAAAACACTTTCGCTTTTTGGGGCCTGGTTTCTAAAGGGTTTTTCATGTAATAAAAAACAATCAACCCAACCAATCCAAACCCAACCAAAAAAGATAAAAACGTGCTACAAACAACAAATATTACCACCAATGATACCAAAAAAGATGATACAGTACATAGAGCGGCAAAGCGAAGCATCTGAATATCAATGTTCATTTTAATGGTAATTTTTTCCCCTTGTACGTTTATGATTTATCACTTCACCCGATGAAAAATTGAATTTAACCCGATTTTTCTTGAGAGTCACTTCATTTGTTTTAATGCCTCCAATTAAAGGAACAAGAACCGAGAAGAACCTTGCAATTTCTTATGCTTCAGAGCTTATGGCCCAAAATAGATACCTTACATTTTCTGGGATTGCTATAAAGCAAGGCTATGAGCAGATTGGAGCGATTTTTGCTGAAACCGCTGCTAATGAAAAGGAGCATGCAAAAATTTTCTTGAAGCATCTTGGTGGAGAAACCCCCAATATTCATGTTCAGCTCGAGATTCCTTCATTCTTCAAAGGCAGCACTCTTGAAAACCTCAAGTTTTCAGCTGGTGGAGAAAATGAAGAGCATACATCAATGTATCCCCATATGGCTGCTATTGCAGAACAAGAAGGCTTTGAAGAGATTGCTAAATCTTTCCGTATGATTGCTCTTGTTGAACAAAAGCATGAGCTTCGTTTCTCCAAACTTGCTGAGCAAGTCAAAGAAGGAACCGTTTTTAAGAAGAAGCGCATTGTTTCATGGAAATGCAGGAACTGTGGCTATGTTACTGAAGGTTATGAAGCTCCTGCCGAGTGCCCATCATGTGCCCATCCTCAAGCATACTTTGAGATTCAAGAATTACTTGAATAAAAATATTCTTTTTATTTCCTATATCTCTCAATGAACTCTAATAGTGCATCAAAGCTCTCTTTTCTTGTCTCTGATTTATAGAGATCATGAAATCCTTCATCTAAAGTTTTAATTGCAATTGAAGACTCTCCACAAAGTTCCTTCAATCTGCTACACCATTCAAGATTAACATCAATTTCAACACATGAATCCTTCATTCCTTGAAGAAAAAGCATTGGAAGCTCTCTAGGGTAAAGTTCAACATTGTTTCTGACAAACTCTTTTGCCCAAACAGTTGAATATAGCAAAGAAGGGGTAACATTCATGCAAAGAAATGGCAATGCCAATGCCATCTCTTTGTACTCTTGAGGATAAGGAGAATACTGGATTCGAAGTCCTGAATCAATTTGTTTTCCTGGAGTAAACCTTGCAAGAACTTTTAACACCTTTAAAAGCCACCCTTTTGGATCTTTTCCTCCGGCAGATGATAGCCAAGGTGCATGAGCAATAACTCCTTTGAGAAAACTGATCTCAATTCTGTGTTTGAGTAAGAATGTCAACATTACTAACCCTCCTAAAGAATGTCCCATTAAGAAAATAGGCGTTGATGGGTAATTAACTCTTGCATATCTTAATAATGAACACATTTCTTCGACCATTTCATCAACAGTGGTTAAAGCAGGCAGACCTTGTGATTTCCCGTGTCCTATATGATCTGTGGCAATTGAAGAGCCCCCAATCTGAGGAAATTCCCTCAAAAAATTTGCATTATGAGAAATACTTGAGCAAAGCCCATGGAAAAACACAAAAACAAATTTTGGGGAATCGTGTCTCCAATGGCATCCTTTTACATGTCTACCATTTACCTCTATCTCAAAAAATTCTCCATCCCATTCGCCTGACCAGTCCACTTTTCCAATTTCCATAAAGTGAAGACGATAAAAAAGTACTTTAACGTCAGAAATCCCAATTCAATTTTCCTAAAAAATATAAAGAATTGAATGTCAACGGATATTTATATTGATTGTACTGTTTGAATTTTTGTCCCGATCCTTGTCAAATATTCTGGGGCATTTCACAGTTTTGTGAGAATAAAAATTTTTATGAGATGAATTATTTATTGAGCCTTTTTGCATTCTTTTTCGTATTTATTGTTATAGAAAAAGCTTATTATTATAATTTTTTACTTATTATACAAATATATTTAATTGAAACATCAAAATCGATACTATATCTGTATTTTAGTTATATATTTTCTAAATATTTGATGCCTTTCCTCATGTATAGAGTCAATTATCGATTCATCTATATGATTAAGTAGAAATAGTTTCCCAAATTTCATGAAATCACTTTTCAACAGATTTGATTCGTAATAATCCTTTGCCATTTGCTTGATTGAAAGCTTAATAACAAAATCTGATCTATAATGTGGATGGTGTATCAGTCCTAGAAGCTTCATTACTCTTGCAATGCAATATACTCTCCTTAAAATCGAATCCCTTTTGCCTCCAAAGCTAGAGAAAAAAGCAGTGGTTTCTTGAATACTTATTGAAGGTTGTCCTAGATAGAAGCAAAGCCTTAAAAATGCCAATGTTAATTCTTCCATTGAAGGAGATTTCCCAATATTAAAGATCTCTAATAGCGTTTTTTGTGTTGCCATGGCTTCAAGTTCCTCAAAAACATGAAATAAGGCAGGATGAATCGAACTTAATCCATGCCAGGTGTATAAACTACCCTCATGCTTTGTGCAAGCCCCTAATACCGAAGCAATATTAATAGTTTCATATAATCTCTTATTTGGAATTCCATATCCTTGACCAATCTCATATATTGACATTACTCTGGATGCTTTCTGATCTAATGAATAAAAAATTTTTAGTATTTGGGATGAATCATTCTCTTTAAAAACCTCGCTGGCAACACTAACTTGGGTGAATGTTTCAGGAACATACATTTAATCCAATTGACAGTTATTTTCTAGAGTATTGAATATTGTTAACATAAATTGTCACTTCACAAATTTATCACAAACATGGATTTCCTAACACAAAAATTAATAAATTATTCAGCAAAGAGATTCAATAGGGATAATGAAACATTATAATAAAAACAACATAAATTGTGAGCCCAAAAGTGGGACCATTTAAAATTTCAGAAATTATGTTGATTTTATTAAAATTATTGATAGCTTTATGTTAGTAATTAACAGAAATGTTTTTTTCAGTGTGTTTCCAAATTGAATTGGTTGCTTCATAATCAAGATTATCACATAACAACCAATCTCGAAAAGTGTCAACACGATACAATGTAAATACAGTGGGTGAGATAAAATATCAATGATCAAAGGGTTGCAAACTTCGTTAAAACAATTAATTGGACTCAAACTTGACGAGGACATTTATAAAATCTGGATATACTATTTCACCGAAAAAGCATGTCGCGAACCCAAGTCAATCAAGAAAAATACATCAGTATACGCCCATTTCGAAAGGTTTAATTTTTTAGATGTTCCAATAAAAGCTATATTTGCTGAGGGAAGATCTGTTGAGCAAAATCCCAAAGAAACACTTCCAATTCTTCTTCGTTTTGAACAACCGATTGAAAAGCACTATTTTGAGTTCTGCAAGCTATTATTGTCAGATAAAAAAATAATAACTTTGGTTATTGCTGAAATTGGCCATCATTTGTATCGAGCATTAATAGCTTTTACTCATCAGTTTTTTTTGCACTACTCTGATCTTCTAAACTCAAAAGAAACTGCTTTTTTCCCCTTAAAATACTTTGAAGGATTTCCATATTTGTTGAATTGTTTGTTCTTTGCTCCATCTGAGAAGAAAGCTGATACTTACTTCCTCTTATCTTCCTTTTTGAATCTAGTTTCTAATGATTTGCCAAATATTATTGCAAACAGATTCGATGTTCGTGTTCAAACATGTGTGTATAGAGTATTTCAATTAATTATTGAGCATTTTAGCTTGATTTCTGATACAAATGGAATTATGATAGAAATGTGTCCAATTATTTTTTTTGCACTGAATTACTTAGTTGAAACATTCTCATTTCATCCTGGTTCTCCTGTTATTTTTCAATATTTTCCATCATTTTTGACTTTTGTGAGTAGAAACTCGAAGAAAACTGATTCATTGCCTTCAGATATGTTTCCTGATTTGATCTCGTTATCGATTAAATGCTTGTCTTTTATATCTCAACAAGTTAATGATGAGGAATTTCCTAAATGGTTCGATATTTCCATTTTAATAATTACAACTATTGAGTCAATATCGCCTTTAAAAATTACAATGTTTCCAGAACAATTAAACTTGAATTCTTTGATATCAACTATCTTATTACTTGTTGATAGAGTTTCCGATTTTGAATCACTTAAGGATCTTGAAGAACCATCATACCAGCCTAATGTTGATTATCTCGCTTTTATTCCAACAAAAGACGATTATGAGTTTTGTTCTGATGGCTTTCTTATATCTGATCTTTATAGAAAACATATGAACTCTATACCTGAAAAAGTAACTCAATTTGATCCCACATATTTGGAAAATGCGAATCTAATGATAAATTTGATACTTAAACTTTCGAGTTTGTGTTCAAAAGATGATAATATTTTATCAGGTATCATTGTATCAATGGCAGATTCTTTTACACGAGAAAAATCATTGAAGCTACATTATATTGGCACACTAATTCTTATGAACAACTCTTCAAAGAGTTTTTCTTATATTATGTCCGAAACAGATTCATGGAAGATGTATATCACTGCATCAGTAATTAATCAAGCTACTGTAACCAAGACATCCAATATTTTGCTATTTAAACTTAAAGAAATGTTGTTCTCAATATCATATATGGCATATTCTTCTCAATATAATAACCAAAATGCTCTTGTACACGCACTTGGGGCTCTAATCAAGCCGCAAGAACCCTATGTTATACATGCAATATTAAATTTATTTTTCCAATTTATGTCGAATAACTATGAAAAATTTTTGATATGTGTTGAGAATTCAGGAATTCTTGATAATTTGTTAAGAATTTTTGTTGACTATAAGGAAATTTTAAAGAAGAACCCGAGCCAAGAAATTGCAATTCAAGTAAGAACACTTATTGTTGTTTTTATTCACAAATTTTTCTCTAGGCCAGTATCCCATAAGCAGGCTTTTTGTTCTGACAAGAGAATGTTTTGTATACTTACAATGTTATTTGAAACTAATTCATTTGAATGTGCTGTTGATCTACTAGGTGGCTTTTTACGAACAATGACAAATCAATCCATATTAAGACAAGTCAATATTCTTATCAGAGATGGGTGCCAAAAATGCTCAGATTCAAAATGGAAAACCATATTTATAACCATAATTGACACAATGGAAGAATCATTAAGGAATAATTATAATAGCATTACCAATTTCTTCTTCTCATCAGGGTGTTTGACTTCATTTTCAATGATCCCTATGTCATATATTAATACCGATGATAGTGAATCAAAAAGAATTGTTTATGATTTTTTGAAAAGGGTTATTCGTTTAATAATAATTTTATGTAGAAAATCTCAAAAAATGCAAAATTCCCTTTCTCATCCAACATCATATTTTCGATCAAATATACAAAAAGCTCTTTCATTTATAACAATTGATGATTCCATTATTAATCTGCTCCTATCTCTCTCTCTCAACGATATGATTAATATCGATAAAGCATCATCATATTGTCATATTACATGTGTTGAAGGATTATCATTGTTGTATTCTGCTGTAGAAGGGACACCTTTTCATGCACGCCTTTTAGAATTTTTAAATAGTATTACATGCCACTCGATTTCCAATAGATATCAGTGTTTTCAATCTAATATTATTGGTTCTTTATTGAAATTTTTGCCTCAAAATCCAACAAAAGAAGCTATTCAACTCTTTACTCAACTTGGAACATCGTTTTTCCGGATGAGTGAGCTATCCCTCACAATATGGCTTTTGAAAAATACTTCGATGGACTATGTTCTTCCATTATTGAATACCCTCCAAATCATGGCCGAGAATCATAACAAAGATGCCCCTTCATCATTCTTTCATTTTGGACATGATGATCCATCACTCACGATTAATGATTTTAATTTAAGCTCCAAGTTTTCAGTATCATCTCTCGTTGATTTTGATCCCGAAACAATTGAAGTTTCAAGAGTTCTATGTCCATTCTTTATTATTTATTCGAATAATCAGAGGATTGTGCTTTCAGTCCAAGGGAACTCGATTTTTTTGGATATTGTTGATTCAAATTGTGTTGATCATCATTTACTTTTTAATGGACTAGTTTCGAATTCCTGGTCTCATATTTTATTATCTGTTTCTCCTTATTCAATTAAGTTTTATTTGAATTTGAACATGAAAAAATCAATTGAGCTGACAAAAAAGTTCTCATTTGGCTCATCAAAAGTTAATTTTCAATGTGCCGGATCAATAGTCAACATTGAAGATCTTTGTCTTTACAACTCGCTTTTAGATGACAAATCCTTCACAAGAAATGGTAGCTCGGTGACGAAAATACATCCAAAAACCGCTCCTTTTGCGAAATTCAATGCTTTTGCACATACCAATGATGTTTTTATGAACCTCATAACAAATGATGTTATTGAATCAGCAACCTTTTCGGGGCTGGTTGTTCCTTTTTCGATATCACTAGTTGAAACCATTCCTACTTGTGGAGGTCCAAGAATTTTGTTACCACTTTTCAGCCTTGTATCAAAATCAAAAGATCCTGTTACTTTTCTTTTAACCCTGATGAAATTAGTAAGAAGTGTAATCAATCAGGATGAGAATATGTTTCTTAACCAGAGGTTCTTTAGGTCTTTGGGTCATCTACTATCAGAACTTGAGAATACTATTCTTTCAAGAGATTGTCTTGAATTGCTTTATGATATTTATAACATTCTTCATTCTCAAGCACTTAAAGAAGAAATGTGTCGATATATTTGGCGAGATTTTGGTTTGTGGGAACGCCTGAGCCTTGAAGACCAGTTATTTGTTTACTCTGGCCTTTTTACTGGCCTTGTCCAAGTTGATCCAAAAACTATTAGTAATGTAATATCCTTTTCTGATTTTTTGGTCAGATTCACATCATTGTTTAATCGAAAACAGCCCCAACAGATAATGCTTAATCGATGCTGGAGCTTTTTAAGATTTTATGCTCAATACTCATTAACTTTATCTGATGCCAAAATGCTACTAGCATCTGCAATAACAACCTCATCTCCATTGACCGCTATTGCATCTTCTGAATCAATTAGGGATATTTTAACAGATGCGAACACCATAATGATAGAGTGTCTCAAAGAGTATGGATTTTTCCCTCCATTTACCCAAATACTCAATGCCCAAAATGAAGATCTTCGTGTATTGGGAACTCATTTGATGTATTACATTCAAATTAAGGCTGACGTTTTAAAACCCATTGATCTTGGACTGGAAATGATCAACGCAATCCGAATGTACTATAATGCAGATCAAATCGAACTATCCCTTCATCTTTGTTTGTCATATATTTTTGGTATCCCTGATCATACTCAGTCGCCTGATTTGTCATATAGATATGATTTTGGGATGATTCAAATGATCAAGTATCCACAATTTTTACCTCTTTTATGTATTCTATTACAGCCATCATCAATAGAAACTAAGCTCCAAATCACAAAGTATATATTAGAATCATTAAATATGTATGAACAATCAAGAATTGCATTTGCTGATTGTACCTATTGGATTATATGGTCAATATATCTCTCAAATTTAGATGGGAATGCTGACAAATGGATTTGTGCAATTAGCGGTGTTATTGTGTCTAGCATTAAAAGCAATCCTAATTACAATTTCGAGTCCCAACTAACATTGCTTAATATTGTATGTTCAGCTTTGAATATGAATTCTACTAAGACATTAAGATTTGTATTGTCAAATCTTGTAGTGAATATTCCCTCCGTTAGAGTCTTTAAGAGCGCTATTCAATTTATCCTATTTGTTCCTGAAGATGATTACGAGCTGAGAATTCTTAAACATCAAAAAACCGAACCTCAAATTGTTGCAGATGTGATTCAAGGATTGGCACAGCATTTATTAAGTATGAAAGACCCGGATTTTAGCTCATATGTATTCACAAGGATGACACCATCTGATCCATGGGAGGATTATCATCTTGCCGTTAATCTGACATCATTTTTGATTTCTCTCGGAGAAAAGGTACTATTTGAGAATTCCCAAATTACCATATCTTCTGTGGTAGATAACTTCACACTTTGTTCATACATGATTAGGGAGATTGGTCGGCATAATCATTCAGAGGCTGACCAATTGTTTGAGAAAATATTTTTACTGATACAAAAAGCACAGAACAAACATTCTCTGGTTAATTCCTTGCTTATTCTTTTAGATTTTTACTCTTATAAATGCGATAATTCCGACAAACTTATACAAATCCTATGTCAGATTGATAATACCTACATCGGGATTGATGTTGATGGTTTTTGTGATATATGTGAAAAAGTATGTAAGAATATATATGATAGCCTTCACAGTTATATTGATGCCTATACTAAAGAGCATAAAAGTAACGTCATGAATCAACTTAATCATCTGAGGGATGATTTCTCATATATTTTTAACAACTCAAAAATAGATAGAACATTATTTGAGCTTAAGCAAGAATTCCGCCAAAATGTGAGTAATATGGAAATTGATTCGGAAAGAATACTGAGAGGAAATGCGAAGTTTTGGACACGTGTCATGAAAGAAATGGCAGATCAAATTGGTAGCCCTTGGGCTGATAATAAAGATATGCATTTCCATTTCAAAACAGACAATAGTCTTGATTCGATTGGCCGTCGTCTCAAAATGAAGCGCCTTCATTCCTTCAATGACCACCTTGATGCTTCAAAACTTAGGGATAATAATGTCAAAGTATCAAACACTAATGTTCCAAATACTTTGTTTGTTGCTAAAGAAATATTTAGCAAAGATACTGATGAACCAAATAATAGAGAAAATACTCATCAAATCGAATGTCAAATGATAACCATATCCCACTATTTTTCTGGTACTATGTTTCTTGGTAATGGTTTTGTTGCTTTTGAAGCATCCTCGGCCAAAGACTCTGTTGGGAATGAGATTACTCGGGTTCAGAAAATTGTTGAAATATCTATTGAGCAAATTAGTTTTATTTTGAAAAGGCGATATTTGCACAGAGATCTTGGAGCAGAAATCTTTACTACAACTAACAAGCCATATTTTTTTGTTTTTGCAAATGACAAAAATAGGCTTTCATTTTTAACTATCATTAAAAAGATGGAACCTCCTAATATCAAATTTATTCAGTTTAAGGATTCAATGAAGTTCTATCATGAGATGAATCTTTCAAGGAAGTGGAGATTAGGAGAAGTGAGTAATTATGAGTATTTGTATTGGTTGAATGTCCTATCTGGAAGATCTATAAATGATTTGTCACAGTATCCTGTTTTTCCTTGGGTATTGAGTGATTATAATATTAATAGCGTTGATTTAAATGACCCTAAATTTTTTAGAGATCTCTCAATTCCTGTAGGAGCATTAAATCCCGAAAGGCTTTCAAACCTTTTAAGTCTGTATAATGATACAAAAGATCAACCATACAGTTGTATTTATCGTTTCCATTATTCTGCTCCTGCATATGTGATTAATTACTTGATTAGGCTTGAACCATTCACTTCTCTGCATATTGCTCTTCAAAACGGTCGGTTTGATCATGCAAATCGATTGTTTTCATCAATAGGTGATGCATATGAATCATGCATATCTCCTCAAAGTGATTTTCGTGAAGTTATTCCTGAGTTTTTCTCGGGCCCTGAGTTTTTATTAAATTCTGAAAGATTTGATTTGGGTATTTTGGATGACGGGGTAACAAACGTTGATGATGTTCGGCTACCAAAATGGGCTTCAAATGCTGCTTCATTTGTTGCAACCAATCGAATGGCTTTGGAATCTCAATTTGTATGTGATAATCTTCACAACTGGATTGATTTAATTTTTGGATATAAACAGAGAGGCCAACAAGCCATATTATCAAATAACCTATTTCATCCTTACTCGTATTCGTCTTCAATTACAGAAGAAATTTTGGCTGATCCTGATTATCTTGAGACAATTCAGCAGCATGCAGCTAACTTTGGAATTATTCCGGACCAACTATTCATACAACCTCATCCTCCAAGAAAATGGTCTCCTCCTAAAACCAAATTAATGGGAGCATCAGAAACAAAATTTGAAGCGAAGCGAATAACCCAATTCCAGAATCAGGCGATCAAAATGAAGGCTTCCAAATCTGAAATTAGTATTCTATTTTCCAATGGAGTTCATATGGTTTATGTGGTAGGAGAGGGAAGCGCATTGTTTAAGAGCGAATCATTAATTGATATTCCAATCCCACCAAAAGTACTATCGCCCATCGCTTTTGATAATCATATATCAATAATTCCAAAGTTTAACTTTATACTTATCTCTACTCCATGGAGTAGAGCATTTCAATTATATTCGCTTGAAAGCAAAAAGAGCAAACCTGTATATGCCCCTTCTGCTCATTCATGTCCTGTCACATCAATTGACTCAGATTATTGTGGCAAAGATGCATTCGCTGTAACAGCTGCGAGTGATTCTTCTTTAATTTCTTGGGATCTAAATAGGAAAACCCCGAGGTCCCGGATTGTTGCTCATACATCATCAATAATAGATGTAGCAATGTCAGCATCATGCGATCTGGTTGCTAGTTGTGATGCTTCTGGTGCATTAGTTGTTTCTTGTTTGTCTAGCGGAGCACTTGTTCACAATACAATGCTTGATTCGATTCCTCGAAAAGTTATGATTTCTCCAAATGGGTTTATAGTCTTATTGTTTGATCTTCATGAAGAAACCTCAAACCTTACCAGGATTGTTGTAACAGATTTTGGAACTAGGAAATTGGCTGATAGGATAATTGAAGGCTATTGTACTGCCTGTTGCATGGTTGATATGATAGACTCATCAAGCAGCATTGCTTTAGCACAAGAAACCAAAGTAGTTTACATTCTTAATACTTTGGATCTTAAAGTTAAATCTCAGGGACCTATATGTGACATTGTTTCAATAATTGAATTTGTCTATGATCAAAGCCAGCTAGTTCTAATTCTTCAAACTGGAGAGCTTTTCATCAATAATCTTCTTGAATAAAACTATTAGTAAAAATATATACATTTAGTTAATCTTTGGTAATGACACTATTGAAGAAATCTTTAAATGTTTCCGAATACTGCTTTGGAATGAAGTAGAAGACCTTGGGTCCACTGTTTGTTGCCATAAAAGCGGCAACATACTGGTCTTCATATTTTTCAAGATCAGTAATATGCTGGCATTCAACGTCAAAAAGCCTCTCATTAGTTCCATTATCATACTCTACCCACAAAGTTCCGCTGCTTTCCAGAGAAAGCTTGGAAACCAGCCCATTATTATCGTATGTAATAAATTTGGTGCTTGGGAGTTGTTGAACAGAAGATTTCATCCCAAGAATGCAACCTTCAGGCGGTCCCTTCTCTATAATAGTTTTATTAGTCTCATAGCACTTAATACTATCTTTGGACCCTTTTTTCCCCTTCTTTGTCAGTTTTCCTGTCGGAGAATCTTTAATGTTAGGATCCCGCATTAATACTAATATCTTAGAATTTGGCAAAATACCAACCTCTGATATTTTTTTGGTATCATTATCAATAGTTTTTCCTTTAAAAATTAATTTTAAGCTTTTAACTTTTTCGGAAATTAATTTGCCTATATCTGTGTACAGATTTTTGCATGTTGTCTTTGCAGTTATTGGCACTTTAAGTAATTGGCCTTTTGCTCTTATCACCAGTTCGGACATTTTAATTTATTTTATCGTTCAAACCGACGGTCGTATCTGGTTCATATGGCTGAATCTCCTCATTCTCACCCTTTTCCTAATTCCATCTGAGTCTGCAAGTGATATTTTTTGTTCATTAAATGACTGGCGTTTATAACTATAAGATTCTGATTGTTTTTTTGCTCTCAAAACTGGCAAAGATGTAGAGTATTCATTATAATATGTATTTCTTTCAATTAATTGTGAAACAATTGAAGACCTGATTAGTCTATACAAAAACGTAGATTCATTTTCCTCTGTGATAAAGTTATCCAATAATGATACTGGAGAATCAATGTAATGGGAAATTGTTTTGATTACAGAATCATCGATTGTGGATAAGTCTTTCGGGAGAACTTTAAAACGTGAATCAAGAAGAAATGAGTCTGATGTATAATATGAATAGTTTGTGGAAGAAATCCATGGATGCACAGCTGCAGAAGCTGCCGTAAGCCTTGAATTTTTGTCTTTGCTAAGCAATCCTTTCAATAAATCGACTAAATCTGGAGATAAATATGATGGGAAGAAAGGTTCTGATTCTTGGATTTGTTTCATAAGAACATGAGTGTTTTGGGAATAAAATGGAAGGCTTCCAGTAACCATACAATACAGAATTACCCCAGCACTCCAAATATCAACTGCGGTTGAGTAATCCTCTTTCTTTGTGATCTCTGGAGCAATGTATGGCATTGATCCGCAAAAAGTAGAAAACAAATTCTCAGCCATTGATATTTCGGCACTCAATCCAAAATCTATAAGTCTAATATTGTTCTCTGTGGTTAGTAAAACATTCTCCATCTTTATATCTCGATGAAGTATCAGCATTTCTTCATGAAGATAGCGCAAAGCAGAAAGAAGCTGACAAAATATTTTTTTCGCAGTATCTTCTTTGATTTTGCCAACTTTATTAATATACTCAAGCAAGTTTCCATTATCAGAAAATTCCATCATTATATATCTGCATTTTGAATCTTGATGGCAAAAATAATAATGTATAATAAAGGGATGATCGATTCTTTTCATTAAATCTATCTCCCGTTTAATCTTAATCCGCTTCTGCGGAGTATCCAACTTCGAAATCGGAACAACTTTCATTGCAACAATCGACCTCGTTAACGAGTGCTCCCCAATGAAAACTTCACTAAAAGAGCCGTGCCCAATAGGACGGTAATTGGTTATATTAGGAAAAGCATTACGTAAACTTTCAATCTTCATCCTAAATATAATATAACCGCGAAATTGACTCAAAATCACAACTAATGTAATCAAAGCTTTGAATGATTAGTTTTACAATAAAAAAGTCATTTGAGAAGGAAAATAAAGCCACAAAAAGTCTCGCATTTTTTACAAATCAGTAATAACAGAAGGTACAAACAGCCCATCACTCATGCCATTATCAAATATCATGTCATCAAGTTGGTAGGGTACTATATTCTCCCTATTCTCAAAAGGAGATAACAAATCTGGCTGCTTTAGTTTTCCATCTGCATTAAGGTAATATGTAACAGGTTCTTGGAGAATTATAGAAACACTGAATACACTTCGGTGGCCCTTGCTCCTTCTCCCCATTTAAAAAATGGGTAGCGATCTGACATTTATCACAAATAATTCTATATATTTCAATTGAAGAACGTCAGGGCCACTACAAAATTCAATGTGCTTTTTTGATCGTTTTTATTTAATATTGATGAGTTTATCAATTGATGAGCAACTGTTTCGTCAGAAAGAACTGATCATTGAAATGGACAATCACTATCAGAAACAGTTGTTCATATTGAGAGATCGTATAAAAAGGGCTTATCTCCAAAAGTGCAACTCGGTTGTTTCTCCTCAACGTAAAATCTTTTTCCCTGGGCGAAAGTCTCCTTTTTCCGCATCGCCTAAGTTTGTTAAGCCCGGGGTCAATAGCATTTACAGGGTGAAATGATTTTGCTCCATAAAATGATTTTTTCATCGTTCAAAGATTGTTAAAAATGAGGGGTACAATAGCCCCATCTGTGCTTAATTTCCGGGATTCGGTTCATTACAGCTACAGATTTAATGATAAATATATGTATTCTATATCTTTTGTAAATTTACAGGCTGGATTTCTTATGGTATATGGATCCGGCAAAGATGTTGTGATTTTAAACGATTCTGGTTCAATCAAAGCCGTTTTACGCGGACACAAGCATGAAATATGCGCAGTTTGTTTTGAATCGAAGAATTTGCACATCATTTCATGCGATATTGAAGGATTTTTCTATTTCTGGCATTTTCAAGAATCGATATGGCAAAATACAAGAATTGAACGCATAAAGAAAACAATAAGCTGTATAACATGGTATTCATCGAGAAGATTGATTGCCATATCATCTGATTCCGGACTTGAGATATCTGGTGTCACTGATTTTGGAACCAAATCACGAAAAATAATCAAAAATTCTGAATTTTGTGTCTTTAACAATGATGGAACACTTCTTGCATCCCATAATAGGGGAAGAGCATTATCAATAGTTCATACTTCAAATAATAAGTATAACTACCAAACTGTTTTGCATCCCGATAATATATCATCCTTTGATTTCTGCCCTTCATCAAGTTCATTTATCACTATTGATAATGATGGGGTAATGAGAATTTGGATTGAAGGGATTCAATCTACTTTCTTTTGTGCTTCTGTCATGAGAACCAATTTAATAGGTTCGTTTATCAGGCCTCCATATATCCTTAACTATGAGAAGAACTGCTCAAGTATTAATACGTTTTCTATTGGATTCTATGATAATGTTGGAGAGCCATTCTCTATATCCATTGACAATAATGGGAAAGTACTAACTTCAAATTATTCTGACCTTTTTTTAAAATATCAAGATGATTCGCTTTCTTTGGGGTTTTATCGCTACAAGGCATCTTTTATGACGAATAAAGGAGTTACTTATATTGGAATTGCTCAAAATTCTATCAACTTATTCAGAAACTCGTTATTAACATTACCATTTCATAACTCTGATATTGTTTTTTCACAATTTTCACCTTCATCTACGAAATACATTACTTTGGATAGTAATGGGGTACTTATTTTGTGGCCTTTGTTCAACCCCTATGATGAAATAAAGATTATATCCACAAATGTGTCAAATGCTATATGGTATGACAAGGATAGGGTTTTATTTTGTGCTCGAAATTGTTTAATAGAATATAACACAATTAAAAAGGGGTCTGAACAAATAGAGTTTCCTGTTTTCTCGAATTGTCAAGGACTATATGCTATTGATGAAGAGATATTTATTTATTCCAAAAACTCTATTTTATCAAAATTTAAGTCTATTGAGGTTGGTTTTTTTGCCAATTATACTGTTTCTCCAGTTTATTGTAAAAAATCTATCATTGCTCTATATAATACTGATAGGATTCGATTGATTGCTCTTCCTGATATGATTGATATCGGATCAATAGAGCATGATATATCAATAACACAGATTTCTTTTATTTCTTTTTCAAGCTTTGTTGTTTTATGTGGTAATACTTTTGAAATCTGGGAGTTTTTTGGAAAATCATATGAAATGGCTAATAACTTTCAAATAGATCATACAAATGGTATTTGCTCATATGCATCTGAATTTGGAGGTAGATTATTTTCTTTTGATGAGAATCGCGCTTATCTAATTGAAAATTCCATTATACCATTCATTGACCTGGAAAAAATAATTAGAATTAACTGTAGTGCATTTGGAGATATCGTTGTTCAATGTTACGATTCTTTTCACTCATTTCCATCGTGGTCTGTGCCTCATGACAGTCTTTTTGTTGAGAATGGAACAAAAGTTCAAACAAATTTGAAAGAGGTTACACTAAATGTTGGAAAACTCACAGAAGATTCCAAATTCTTATTGGGGTTATCAAGTATTATAAAGCACAATATTTTATTGCCTGTTTCCAAGTATATGAAACATGATCATGAATTATCGCTTATTGTGGAAAATACATTTGCTCATTTGTTTGAATTTACTAACATTAACAATTATGAGAATATAATTCCTGTGCAGATTCCAGCCATTCCTGGACAATATACATCACCACAAGGCTTAAAATTGCCAATTAAGTGTAGTAGTATCACAACTAACCTTTTTAATATTGTGAAAGATATTAGAGAGGATGTTGATATGTATGGCTTACGTTATTTGTCATCGGTTAGGGAATCAAATTGGCCCCCATCACATATGGCATTATATTTTGCTTTTTCTGCTTCGCAGTCTCAGATAATTCATCACCTTTCGAGCTTTATCAATACTAATAGTTTATCCACATTTTATGTTGCTGCTTGTGTACATTCTCATTCATTGCTTGAGTCAATCACTAAATCTGCTTTGTCAAATATGTGGAAAGAGATACGCAAAGTTGAACCAGTAGCCCTTCTCCATGTAGCACTTGGAAATATTTCTTTCATTTCCAAACTATATAATTCTATTGGAGATAATCAAAGGGCTGATTTTTTTGATAAAGATTTTACTTTGGATAAGAATAGGAAGGCGGCGCTAAAGAATGCATATTCATCACTTTCTAGGCAAAACTATTTGATGTCGGCAGCATTGTTTTTAATAGGAAATGATATTCAATCTGCAATTAATGTCATTAAAGATAGGCTCAATGAGCCTCTTCTGGCCTTTTTAGTAGTAAGACTTTATCAGAAATCGGTTCATGGAGATTGCATGAAGTGGTTTTTGGAAAATGCAAAATGGCCTGATCCTATTTTGAAAGTTTTAGTAATGAATTTGATTTCACCTATGAAAACACATATTCTTCTTAAAGAACTTTTACTCGAAAAAGACTTAACATCTCATATAACTTCAATAGGGGATAGACGAAGCCACATGTACTTGATTTACTTTAAGCTTACAAATGATATAAGTGTTCTTTCCAATATAATTGACTCAATGATTAACGATGGTTTAGTCCCTCTTGCAGAATACATCCGCCAAATTCCCGAATTGTCATGTCAATCAATCAAACCTGTTAATATTGATTCTGAAAATAGTCCTTTATTGATTTCCCAAAGTGATGACTCATCAGAAAACCATGAGTTTGATTTTGGTGGTATCAATTCTGATTGGTCTGATGACTATTCTGATGCAGATCAACATGAAAATAATGATTTGGTTGAATCTGGCGAGAGTAACAACACTGATTTTGTGAGGAACTTATTTTATCAATATCAAATTCACCGAATCAAATCTCTTTGTACAATTTTTTCGGGAAAGTGTATTACAAATGAAGAGTGTTTAAACTTTGTTATGCACTTTGGTTTCCATTCTTTAACCAGGAAGTATTCTATGAACAATGATTCTAATCCAATTATTCAGTACTGCTCATTGTTGATTGAATTTTTATCGTTATCATATTTTGAATCAAATTATTTGCCCATAAAAATCAAAAGATTGAGGCTTCTAATATCATTTTTGGGTTCTTTTGAATGCAATGATTCATGCATTTATGAGTTCAATTTGAAAAAGATAAAAGAATTGAAGAACCCAAGTATCAAGAGTTCTCTGTTTTTGGGGCTATTCACCATTTCGTTATGGGCATTAAACCCAGATCTAATGGCTCAGCTTCTTTCAGAAGTTCAACCTAATGGATCAAAATCAAATAGTTATAGCAAATCGTACTCAAATTTTGATATTGATATCTCATCTCCTCGTTTCCCTGACTCTATTCCATCTTTATTGCTCACATTCACATCAACAAACTCTTTCATGTCAAGCATTGACCTCGCAAGATATTTAGTATTGTTAATGATTTTTCATATACTTAAAAAGATTATACAGGAAATAAATCAAAATGGACAAATATTATGGTATTCGAAGTTAGAAGCTAGATATAAAACAATTAAAAAAGTTGTGGAGTTTTACTTTATTAAAAATGGAGGTGTCATTCCTAGTATTAATGGCTTTAATGATCTTAACTCAAAATCTATTGGATTATATGATCTTATAATAAAGGAATTCATTTGTTGTGAAAAAATGCTCCAGGAAATGGTTTCTAAGATAAAAACCAAATGGAAATGCCTTGGAGTTAATTTTAGTCTCAGAATGGATTTAAATAAGATAGATGAAATAACTATCTCAAATAGTATATCAAAGATCATTATTAATTCAATAGATAGCAAACAAATTGCATACTGTAATGAAAATAGTGTATATTTGATGAGCATATCAAATCCATTCAAATCTTTTGAAATCAGTTTCCCTGATTTGTTGGATATAATACCTCATCCACATTTCAGTTTAATCATGGTTTTATGTAAGTATAATGTTGCCCTTATCGGATTTGATGGTTCTTTGCATGATGATAGTTTCATCGTTGATCAGAATAATCCAAATATTTGTGCCTCTTTTTCTCCCAATGGTAAGAAACTGGCCATATGTTCAACTGAGTTATGTATTTTTGCTTTTGATTTATCAAAAGCAAAAAAGGTAATTCATTATTCCAGAACCCTTATAGGGAAGCCGATGTGTGTGACTTGGATCAATAATGATACTAAGCTTGCAATTAGCATTTCTTATAATTCTAAATCCCACATCGAGATTATTGATACAATTGCAGGACATAGTAACTCAGTATCCATAAACATTGATTGGGGTCTTCCAACTCATATTGGAATTGACTATGATAAAAAGTATCTAATATTAGGAACAAGCTATGGATACACATCAGTTTTCCTCTTTGAAAAGAAATTCGATCTAATTTGTAGCTATGAGATTGGAGCCCCAATTCGAGCTTTGGCTTTGAACAAGGGCATTTTTGCTGTGTGCACTGAAGGAGGCATGGTCAATATATTTTCAACTGATTCTTTGACAAATTATAAAACTGAATCTATAGAACCAAAACTCACATCGCTTGCCATATCAGAGAATTATATTATATCCTCATCAGAACACCTATTAACTATCTGGAAATTGAACTAAATAAAATATATGTAACTATTTTTTATTTATTACAAAGTTTATCCTATTATAATCTGGATCTGATAAAACAATGCCTTTTGATTCAAGCCGAAGAAAAATTGCACGCTTATAATTAAATAATTCTTCCTTATTACCCTTAATTGTTATTATTCCATCCTGATTTTGGATATTTGTCCCTCTTTCATTCTCCTTTTTCTCTCCTTCCATTAAAAATGTGCCTGTGACTCATCCATTTGATATCTTATAAATCAGTTTATCCAAATCAACTCCTTGTGCCAAATTTGATTTGGATTCAAGAGGATTCGGATGAAAATCAACTTTGATATACCGATTATTCATGTATGCCTTAGGAGACTGAAACGCGCATTTAGCCATGGTTTCATCTTCATAAGATATAACTGCTATTGTTCCTTCGCATGATATTGCTGAAATAATTCCATAAACCCTAAAATGATCATAGATCATAGGAATGGTGTTAATATTTTCCGGAATTTCTGATACTAACAGAGTATTGCAAGGCTTGTTCTCGAAATAAGATGGTATTTGCTGCCCATTAATAATAAAATAGTGTCCTGTTTCATTCATTCTATTGATCGGAATTGTTTTATGTTAGAAAACGGAGGGGATCTTAAAGATATTCCAGAGATTTTGGTCGATTTACAGAATGAAGTTAATGAAAGTTATATGAGAATTAAAGAATTTATAAAAAACAAGGATTTGATTGATGGAATGATGAAGAAAATTGAGTTTTCTGATGAAATAAAAGGATTATTCGACGGTAATATAGATGAAATTCGGTTGTTTGAAAAATATTTGGGTTTTTTGAATGACTTCGCTTGTACCAAAAGGAGTTTTAAAAGCATTGTTATACTTAAACGAAAGAATAAAAGCATAGAAGACCCTGAAAAAGAAAAAATTCGAGCCTTTCTTAAAGAATTGGTAGTTTCTCTTCGAAAATATGAATATTTTAAAGGGTTTATTCCTAGTGATTCAACAATTACTTCATTAAACTCTAAGCTTTCCAATCATCCGAATTTGAATCATTTGAAAAACATGTATTTGGGCCTCGTTCAGACCCACAAAGAGCTCGTAAAACAGTGTGTCGGTATTAAAAAGGAAAAGAATCTATATGATGATTATGTGTTGAATCCTCCTTTGGATATTGTGAGAGATTTTCCCTTGTTTGAAGAATATGCAATGGTTGAAAATGACTTGATTACACGAGTTGTTTCAGAAGGATCCACTATGGTATCATCACTGAAATCATGCATTAATGATATCAAAACAATGTATGATAATTCGATTCCAAATTACTCAGATGATACAATTCCAATACTTAATGAGATCTCTCATCTTAAATACGAAAAGTTGCTATTAAAATATCAGATTAGACTAATGAAAGACTTTCCTATATATGACTGTTCTGAGATCAAAGGTGTTTTAGGCGAGTATTTGGTTTTACAGAATAAATTTCTCGGGGAATTAATGAAAAATAAGAATAGTTATTTTGATTATCTTCAAAAGTGCTTTAATGATCATATTGGTATTAAGAATAAAATGGAAAAACAAAAATATCAATTAATTGAATCCTTGGATAAAGCCAAAGAAAGGATTGAAGAATGGATAAAAAGCCCAGTTATTGTTCCTGATGAAAGCTTGATTAAAGAGTATAATGAGTTAAGAAGCAAATGTACTGAGTTTGAAGGATCTGTTTTTCTGGATACACAGAAGTATACAATGAAAGTTCAATCAGGAGTTAGTATTCAACAGGATTTGTTTACCAGAATGTCAACTGTTGTTCCATCAATAGAATCTATGCATAAATATATAGAAAGGGGGTTTGGTGTTCAATCAGTATTGGATTGGAAGAAAAAGTCTGTTTCAAATCTTGAAAACCAGATCTTGATGTTGAAAAAAAGAGTTCAGAATAGAAAACAGCAAATAAAAGGCGCAATTGATGAGAGGGAGTTGAATAGGGCTTTATTAGAACAATATAAACAGAATAAGAATGATGAAATCAGGTATATTGAGAGTTCATTGTTTTTATCAGGAACTGAAAACCGTGATATAGTTTTGATTCCATGTGGCCATACATTTTCTTCTTTAAGCATTCAACCTCTTCTTAATAGTCGTAAAAGAAAATGTCCCGTTTGCAAAACCAGATTCAGTCAATCAGATATTCAAATGATTTGTTGGAAGTAATGTTTATCAAACTTTAGGGAGAATAATTGAGATATTCGGAGGAACAGTATGTGGATTAAACATGAAAACCTCACGTCCATTGAAAGCAGAATTCTCTGAAATGAATCTTGTTGCTAGTTCTACATCATGCATTTCGTTTTCATCATTTGAAAAAGGTTGAGGAACCCATAAATATAGCGCTATGTCACTAGTATCTATTATTGCAGCTCCTTTATCAGGCAAATCGCTATATTTAATATTCTTTGCTTTGATTTCTTTGGATTCTCCATTTGAAAATGATGTGATATGAAGAAGACTCTTGAAGAAAACATTCTCAAAGAACAAATCATCACTTGACTTTTCGGTTGGCATTATTTGACTCTTGTGGCCACCAATCGCATGTATCATCCTGTTAAAATCATCTCCCTCAGTTGTTTTAATAATCCTGATGATATTCTCGGCAGGTTTATTTGAATGCATCATCAATAATAGCTTATCTGCAAGCTCAATCAATGAGTCAGGACAATCTGGACCTGCAAATAAGTATAAAGTGTTGTCAGGGAGCTTTCTTGTATCATAAACAAAAACCCCACTCATTGAGAGAGATGAACTCTTTGTTGGAACAAAAACAGCTATTGGGCGATTTTTGCCTTTGACATTTATTAGTCTATCAAGATTCATGTGATTAATAACCTTGACCTTTCCAGAGCTTTGTCTTGTTACTTCTTCAGCAATTGTTGTGATTTTGTTATCCCAAATCAAAACTTTTTCTCGTTTCTTCATCTCATCCTCAAAACTCATATGTATAATAATGGCTAGAACAATTAGAATGATCAGATAGATGACATTGTATGTGAGAGTCATAGATAAAATATAACTCAATGAAAAGTTGCGTAAAACGATTATACTTTTGAAAGCAGAATAAAAATTATGTTATTTACATTAATTTGAATCAATATCATGCGTACTATTTGTGTTAATTAAGTCTTGGCTAGAAAGTTGGAATGCAAATGAATGTGGTGGTCTTACCAGGTATGCCTGAGATTTTCCTTTGCCTTTGAGGAATATTTCTCCTCTTGGCTCAATTGAGAAATCCATTGTGGATATCAAGTCATATGTATCTTGAGATATCTGGATTCTACCTGGAACATCGGTACTCTGTAATCTCGATGCCACATTGATTGGGTCTCCAATGATATCGAAAACAGGTTTGTCGGTACCAAGGACACCTGCAATCAAGGGTCCTCCTGTGTTAACACCAATTCGAACATTGAGATTGGCATTGAGTTTAATGTTAATCTCTTCGAGCTGTAGTAGCGCATCCAATCCGAATTTAATAATCTGTTCAGCATGATGCGAAGGTGGCTCATTAGGTGTGAAAAGACCGGCGGCACACATATAAACATCACCAATTAATTTAATCTTTGTTAAAAGATTATACTTGGCAAGAGCTTCATCAAAAGCAGAAAAAAGCATTGAGAGATTACCCATTATTTCTTGAGGTGTTAATGCGGCTGAATATTCACTGAATTTCACAATATCAATAAACATAATTGAAGCAGAATGTACAACAAAACTAATATCCTTTTCACCTTGGTTAAGTCTCACAACAATATCTCTTGGTAAAATCTGGAAAAGAAGACTCTCGCTTTGTTTCTTTGCTTCTTCTGCTTCTTCTTGTTGTTTCAAAAGTGATGATTCATCTCTAATGATTATTACAAAAGACTCAATTTTTGAAGATTCATCTGCCATACCTAGAACAATAATATTACATGGGATAACCAAATCACTATCAGAAACACATTTCATATGATCTTCATATGTTGAGGCGCTTTGTTTGTGTTCAATCAACTGAAGCTGATTTCTAAGCTTTTCTCCATCCTCGGTTGAAAATAGAGTGGAAATTGGTTGGCCCAAAAGCTGTTCAGGAGTATAGCCAAGAATATGAGATATTGATGGGTTGACACTTTCAATAATTCCTGATAACCCAAGACATAAAACCCCATCAGCAGAATTGTGAATAATAGATGATGTGGTTGTTAATTCATTAGCCTGTTTCTCATTAGATTTATTCATCAGGTATTCAACCAACTCAGACTTGGAAATAATACCAATTGGTGGAACTCTTCTTAATAATATTAACCCCATTTCATATGCAATGTCAAGCAGTTGTAGAAAATCATAAACTATCCAGAATAGAATGCATGATAAAATTAAACCAGCAATATATAGTATGGTATCTGTATATGAATATACAGAAACATAATCACCAATAACCTCAACAAATCTTTCATCAATCTTTTTTAATAATGGGAGAAGATGATCAGTACATAAATGAATCAGATTAATGAAAATCTCGTGCTGAAGTGTGGCGTTATATTGGTTAACTTCTGCTTTAGACTCCATTATAAAATCTTTAAATACCGCTAATAACTGATTTGTTGAACCACATCGATACATATCATGAAGGGTTGCATCAACAGTTGGAGGTTTACATTGTTCTGTCATTGACAATGTATCAATAAGTGTGTCGTGGCCGACAAGGGCTTCAACAATCTGGTTTCCCATTAATAATTCTTCTTTCTTTACCTCTAATAACTCTAGAGATTCCTCAAGCTTTTGCAATGAAAAAGAAATATTAGTAACATTAGTTGTAGAAATCACAGGATCATATAAAAAAACACTTTGAGTGAGTGCAATCAGGCAATCAACAACAAGAGAGGATCTAATTCCGGCTAAGTATGACCACTGAGAGGTTATAAAATACTGATCATTCATATGAATGGCTTCATATAAACTAAAACATATCAAGCCACAAATCAAAACAATGGTGAACAAAAGCATTAAAATATGGCATAAAATAGAATTAGAATCAAAAGTACCATGCATTTGACGAGATATCTCGCTTGATTCTTCAGAATCTCTCCTGAGGGCTTGTGATGCTAGATGTTTATGCTGCTCATCTATTGAAAGCATTAGTGTTACAAAAGTATTTGTCTCTTTAATAAACAAATAGCTGACAACAATTATTAAAGAAATGCTAATAATAATATATGATGAAGGAACAAAATAAAATAGCTGCATTAAATTGGATTCTACGTGCTCGGCTTCTTCATGTTCACTTAGAGCCAAGCCATGGAGCATATCTTCAAAATGTGAAGAAAAATCAAAATGCGTGGAATAAAGAGAGCAAAAATAACTATTGTTAATCCACCAGTTCTCATAGTCAGGCATTGCTACAAGAAGTGATTGAGCCATTGATTCGTAAACAAATACTGATTTAAGTTCGGCTAATCTTGGCTCAAGTGGAGCTCCACCAGAACACCAGGTTAAAGGTGTCGACTTTACAAGTAGCACAGTGGTCAACGAAAAAATATTAACACCGCTAGATGCTAATGTAGAAATAGATTGGAGAAATTCAAGGTAATCTTTTCGGGATTTAATACCATATTCCATTGATATATTTTGGTAACTAGAACCTTGAGATATAAAACTATTACTAGATGATTCTACTGTATAAAATTCATCATTATATTTGGTGATATTAAGTCGAGGAGGAGTTACATCACTTGCCCAATGAAGAAGGTTTAAAAATGAGGCAAAAGAAAAATCAAACAAACATCTTGAGGCAAGAGTAACCCTTTCTTGATCATGGTATCTCCCATCAAAATAACTTTGGAGATAAAAATATATGAAAGTTAATAATGCAATATTAAAAAAGAGAACAAAATAATTAGCTGTAGATAATCTATTTGAATTATTCGCTTTTCTTTCCATTGTTGCTCTTTGTAGTGCCAGCCTCATTTTAGCTTGTTGAACCATTGTTTTTCCAATTTCTTCTTCTAATCTAGCATCAAATCCATTTGAAGTGTTAAAACTATTTGGGCCACTTGAATGAGTTTGGCTGCCTTTATTCTTATTCTTGCTCTTCATTAGGTTCCCTTTGACGTCCAAAACTTTTTTCTTTAAATAGTTTGGATAGCACCTTACCATCGACCTAAAACAATAATCAGTGCTAAAATTAGCACCAGACTCTATTAATGATGCTTTGTGTTTCATTCTAACGGCCGTCTCGAAATCAGTGGCACACTCAATCATAAAATGAGCATATTCTTCATGGTGAGCAGATGAATTTGGGTAATCATTGAGCGTTTCAACCCATAAAGATCTAGCGCGTGAAAGATTGTCGCTTAAACAAACTAAAGCATCAATATTTGCTTCACTCTTGTTCCAATAAGATCTGGTTTCAGTTTCGCATTGTTTGGTAATTTGTCTCATTTCTGCAAGCTTCTCTGCAGCAGCTGAGGAAGATGAAGATTGACGTAAAATTTTAATTCTGTGAACCTGAAACACTAAAAACCTATCTCTTTGTTTTAAATCTCTTCTTCGCAGGGCAGCATTGGTTAGGAGGTTCAAAAGTCTATACTCTGTTGGGAAAAAAGACAATGACCGAATACAATGTATTAAAACTTCTGTTGATGGCTGATTCTGAATAATATACTTCACAACACTAAAGTCGATAAACAAATCGGTCATATACTCCTGACCATAATGAAGATATGCAATGGCTTTATTTCCATCACAATCAAGTTGCAAGCTCCTAAACCGTTCAGACTTTTCTTCGTCTGTTAAAACAAGATCCTCTTTGTCTTCATCTTCATAATCAACAAGATTTTGTTCTCTGTTATATGATAAATCTTTTCGAGTTCGTTCAATCACAAAATTGTAATAAAAATTAGAAAAAATCATGCCAAAAACTACAGATCCGATAAAAATAAAAGTGAATGTGTTGTGTCCAATACTTTTGCTAAAAAACACAACGACTCTGGCAAAATCTAAAATGATAGAAGCTACTACAACACCAAAAAAGGTGATATTGGAAAATGATAATGCATATGGGAACACTTTACATTTATTCAGATAGTAAATAAACAAAGAAATATGAACAAAAATTACAATCAAATCGGCCCATTCTTCATACACTATGAAAACATAATGAAATGCACGGAAAGCAGGATTTCCAATTGCAAAAAACAAAATAAAAGAACTGTGAAAGGATGAAATATACGAATTTTGCATATAAGCTGAACTAGATGTTAGTGAACACGATGCGGAATACATCAAACTGAAGAACAGATAGTAAATTGCGCAACAACCCATATATATCACATTATCCATTTGATACCCATTTTCATAAAAAATTTTAAATGACTTACCAAATAAATTAGCAACTGGATGCAACATTAGTAAAGAAACTGCCTCAAGCAAAAATCTCGATGGCATTAAAGTCCACTTGACTAATTTTCGATAATTGGAAAAATAGACAAGCTGAAAAATAAGGAATCCCAAGCAAACCACAAAAATACACGAAAAAATAACAATTTGAACCATAATACTGTCCTTGGTAACCGCTGAAGGTGCAAAATACGCAAATGATTCAATATAACTATTGAAAACAGAAACTTGATCCTTTAAAATAGCATTCCTCACAGGCCATATAGATAAAACAGTAACTTGTAAACAATACCATAAAAAAACGAAAAAGTGTAACAAATATGGTAATCGAACCTGCTGTGTGATTTGGTCATAAAGAGGGAATATAATATCTATCATCGATGATTTACCCATTATCAAAAGCTTATTGTTCTCCGTGTTAATGACATCACTGTTACTTTTGGATACTGCTGAGGGATCAATATTCATCTAGAATTTTATACGATTTGAGACCCCATATCTCAAATTTGATATGATTTAAAATAAATATTTATATCCGCATTTATTACAAAGTCACCACTTCCATTCGTTGATTGTGTTTTTTTCAAAAAACCTAGCAGCATCTTCGATATTTCGGAACATTGAGATATTAATTTTCCCTTCTTCATTTGAATATTGTTTGGGTTCTTGGGGTGTAAAAACCAGAGGGCCCATTGATGGGTATTGAGATTTTTCTGGTATTATTGTAGGAATACTCATGTTTTTGTCATGTGTTTCTTTGGATTTCAGTTTTTGTAAGAAAGATCGATCGGATTCAAGAATTTGCTCAATCATAGTATACCTTGAATCATTTATTCTTAATACTTCATTTGCCAGAGAACATACATCGTCGGAGAATGAGTATTTTGGTTTAGGAGTTACACCTAAGGATAATAACTTGGTTAAGACTTGTTCTTCTTGGTTTCCAAATGTCTCAGAATGTTCATACACTATCATTATGTCATTTTCTTTAATTCCTTGCGTTTTCAGAGTCATTGACAAATCTAGCAAACTACCGTTATGAATCAAAAAAGGATAACATAAGAAATTAATACCATGGTATGCAATATCAACAACATCCTTTGTTTGTGCAAGAGGATCAATTTCAACAACTAATTTCTTCCCTGATTGCCAATAAAGATTAATCTTCATCTTCTATAACTTTTGAAATCAGTTCTTTCAGAGATCTTATAGAAATCCTGTCAAAAACTTTAAGAAATTTGAAAGCCGATTATGTATATCTTTAACAAAGAATCGTGAAACAGCTTCCAAAAAATTCTAGATTCATCACAATTCTGATTATTTTTTTGTTAACTTGGAAAAATATATTCTAAGGTGCTTTTCTTAAATTGAAAAAAAATATCTTAAATGGCTGGTTTTGAAGACTCTTTATGAGAATTTCAAAGTAGATATGATTTTAAAAATCTGCGATAATATTTATCAAAACAATCAGTATCCATTCAATGGATATTTTGCCTCATTAGGGAAATTATTCTGGATTCTAGTTTGAAAGTGGGCAACTGAAATCAAAAAACCGATCCAAGAATGCTTTTAAAAAACAATGGATGTGAAGATCACAATGAATATCATATTAGACTTGAATCTTTGATTTATGAAGGTTGCCCTGTTAATAAACATATAACAATCATAATGAGTATTCCCAACACTTGGAACAAAAGTTGCTGATAGGTTGAGTGACGATCCTGTTTTCGGCCAGGAACCAAAATCAAAAAGTGGGAAATTGATTGAACAGTTGATAAACTGATAAACCTGGCTTCCTTTGTTCTCATATTCGGAAAATCCCTTTGGATGAGTACCTTTAAATAAAAGAGAGTTAAACACAGATACTTTTGAGTTATAACCGAAAAAGAGTAGGGCATGAGTTGTCCCTGTCGTAATATTAAAAATATTCACACTCTCAATAACTGCGTCTTTGGCATAATGGATAGTCAATGAGCACCCTTGAACATCTTGTGAATGAACAAAATGATTGAAATAACAATTAAACCTGGTTCTAGCCATACTAAAAAAAATTGCTATTTGGTAATTCGAAGTATGGTACGAAATATTTCCTTGGTCAAATGAGTGCTTCGTTCCATCAGAATTAGCCGATCCGGTATGAGTTGCTATTCCAAACGACATTGAAGCCCGTAGAATCACAGAATCTTGGCAAATTGAATAAGATGAGGACCCTGTTTTTGCCTTACAATTCAAAAAACAACAATCAATGACATTCAACAAGTTTGAAGATATGTATAATCCTCCTCCATTTGCCGAAGATTCGCAAGAAACAAATGAACACTTTTGAACATCAGCATTGGCATTTGCATTATCAATGAACAATCCTCCACCAGATGAAGATGTAACAATACACATTAAAAACATTGAGTCTAATAAACTGTAATTTGTGTTCGCTCCAAACCTCTGGGAAACAGAAAATGTACTAGGAAACATTAAAATGAATTCTTTCAATTATCGGTAACTTGATGGGAGTTTTGAATGAGATATTTTATGATTATTCTTTGGCACTTTTACACAGTTTACATTATTGTAAATATATCAATACTTTGGTATCAGGGAGACCTGCATCGATATTCTTATGATCTCACAAAGTCGGCTCATTCTCTAATAATAATAAGTCTTTAATTTTTTATGGTTGATCATAAGGATAAGTTTTTTTTGTTTTGATTTGATTGATATAAAAATGAATTATCTCGTGGTTTAGTGGACCAAGAAACTTGATTTGAGTAAAATATTCAATGAGAGATTGCTATTGGGATGATATTAATAGGAAATTCTGATTTGAATGATGGAAGGAATGGAAAATAAATCAGCCGATTCATATGAAAATATATTGTCTATCCAACCAAGCAGAAAATGCCAAATTTATCAGAAACTATTTCTTCTAACCATTTTTTCACTTATCTATTCGTTTTAATCCTAAAAAGATTATTGGCATTCAGCTTATATGAAGCTTTATTGAAATGAAATGCCTTATAATTCAAGGAATCAACCTCTCTAGTAGTTTCATATTAAGATAGAACATTTCACTAAACTAATTGTTTTTAGATCATAGAATTGGGCATTTCTTTCCAAACAAAAAGATCTACATTAAACAATAAAGCATTTTTCAATCAATGTGCATTCTTCTTCCCCAAAATCTATTGAGTATCATTAAAAGTGAATGGATTCAATTGATAAAAATATACCTAAATATAAACAATTGCTATCATATTCATGTTATTAACCGAATATCTTTTAAACAATATTGATTAGAACCAATGGAGATACAACTCCCGGTTCAAAAAGACTAACTTATCTCAAAACGTTAGAATATGGTTCATTACCAACGATTAGAACTTAAAAAATTATTCAAATAAAAATAACAAGTCAATATTTAATTGTTTGAATTTGAGTCTAAAATAATACATTGAACCGAATTCTACTAACTCAAAAGTTGGATAATTATGGACTCAACATATCGACCAAGTTCGTCCTATTATTATGGTAGTAGTAAAAACAGTAAACACAATGGAATGATTGAAAGGAGCATTTTTAAAAAGATGAAGTATAGTGTTCAATCTTTTTTCAGTTATCTTAACGCTGAACATTCTGAAAGTATAATATGTCACCAAATTGTTAGTTTCTTCAGGATAATGCAGTTAATTGGCCCGGCATTCTTTATTCAAGATGAACAATTGTGGATTAAGGGGTCTTTATCATTTCGAATACTCAATTTTTTAGATTTATTTTTTAGATTTATTCCTTCAAGTATTATTGGACACAACTGGGATTTCCTTCTTTGGGGGTATTGTGCTTTAAATGGATTTTTTTTTATTCTCATATTAGTTTTCTCAAAGGTTTTGGACAAAAATGTTAAAATACTTCCCATTTTTTCGGTTTCGATATATAATGTTTGTCAAATAGTTTTCTATTTAATACATCCAATAGCAATGTCAATTATTGGGAACGAAATCGGTATCATGATCACTTCCAAGGATTCTATGTTTGCTGATTCAAAGGGTTATATCGTTCTTTGTTCTTTTGGAACCTTCATTTTATACATATTCTTTCATTCTTTGATTCATGAAACATCAATTGTTTTTTATCATAGATCCTTAAATACTTGTTTTTTATTCCCAAACATGTTAGTTTTTTTATCAACATGTTTTTTGTGGTTTTTTACTTCCCTTTCTAAGACAATTTTTTATGATTACAGAATATTAGTTTATGCTACTGAATTTTTCATTTATTGCATTGTAATGATGACCCCGTTTATCAAGGGGGGGTTTCTCGCTTTGAAAGATGGGATTAATATTTTTAGCATATCACTTTCGGGATCCATTTTTGTATTAGGAAGAGCAATTTTCAGTTTTTTTGGGATCACTGGTAATCAATCAACATTATTGGGGTGTTTTTTTGTTTTTCTTCTTGTTAGATTGCTTTCATCTTTCATCATCAGATCATATAAAACGAAATCTCTTGAGTTTTTGGACCAGTTGGAAGAGAATAATATCGAAATGATACATGAAATATCAATGAATTCATATTTCACTCATGTTGTGAATGGTTTTGCCGTTTCTCATCCTTTTTGTTTATCAAACAGAGTTTTCGAAGTGATGATTGAAAAGAGAAGTGATAATTTAGATATTTGGATTATATATGCAAAATTTGTGGCAATTTATCCTGAATTGAATTATATGTTGAATTATATTCATCAGAAAATATGTTATTTCCATTTCAAAGGCTCTCATGCTAAACATATAATGAGAGAGATTTGTATCATCACAAAAAAGAGGGAAGCTACATTATCAATCGAATTGAAACCAAAACTTAATCATTTAAACAAAAACATTCAGACATTGAGGCATAAACTCAGACATATATGGGATTTGGCCATTCAAGGAAGCATATCTGATATGAGATTATTCATTAGCCAAGCAAATTTTTCATTGAATGGTATTCATGATGAGTATCAACATTTGTTAATCCAGTATCCAAATTCAAGGTTTGTTGCCCGTTCATATGCCAGATTCCTTCTAGAAATTCTGGTTGATCAAGAAAAATATATTGAATGGGTTGAAAGGGTACAATCAATGCAGAAGGGAATAGATATAGGGTATGATTCTGCACATGAGTCGGGGTTATATTATTTTGTTGATTTACCGAACTCAATTGAGGTCAATCGTTCACTATTAGCAGAAAATAGAATTGAAGGGGAGAGTGCGTCTCAATTAATAGAAATTGATTTTGATGATGAAAAGAATTCTGTTGCATTTGAACAAAACATATCTCTTCGCCAACAGATAAATTGTATTAGAATCCCAAGTACTTATTATTCATCCATAACAAGGGTGTCCATATATTTTTTTGTGTTTGTTATACCTTTTGCCATATCATCATTAATCATTTATCAAGAAAGAGATTTATTGATAAGCCCCTTGTCATCAATGATGGATTTGTCTATTCTAAGAGGCCATCTTTTTAATTTTATTTCCTTTTCATTAAGATATTTTGTCCAAGAATTAGGGCTTACAGATGATAGAAACATTGAATACATGAAAAACAATGTGAATCCCCCTTCCTCATTGGGATCTTCTTGGAATATATCTCTTCAGTTCTCTCATTTGGTCAAAGAGTCATTATCTTTAATACAAAAATTAAATGAGTTTCGACATCTTCATATTGAAAGTACGTATATGGATAACGCAAAATCTATAATATTTAATGAAAACCACATGTACACATTCACAGTGAATGATTCATATTCTTACAAACAAATATTATCTGTTCCAGTTGGTATTATGGATAGTGTACTTCAGCTTTCCTCTCTATTCTCCTCACAAATAAATGCATCATTGGTAAATTCATCCAAACTTGTCAATTCTCCAAGTAACTCAAATTCATTATCTCTTAAACTATCTGATGCTTTGGCGAATATAATACTAGCAATGAAAGAAAAAAACGAGTTTATCCAAAGGATATTTACTCAAGTTCTTTTTTATGGAAATATCGGTATTGTAATATTTTTACTTGCAGCTAACTACTTTCAATTGTTTTTCATTTCATCAAATCAGATTGCTACATACAAATGTTTGACATCATTACCAAAGAATATTGTGTCAAATGTTGCTGATAGCCTTAAATCAATGAAAAATGTTCAAGATGAGAGTAATTCAAAAACTGAAGAAGATTCAGAATTAAACAAACAAGAAGAGAACCTCATTAAACTATTCGCTACTGTTGGTGATTCATCAAATCAAGGATCCCACGATAGTTTAATCATCACAATTTGTACAATAGTTTCAATAATCTGTTCAGTACTGCTTATTATTTCTGTTAGCAATATGTTCATGAAAATGAGCAAATCAGTATATAATTCTGCACCACATATTGATTCTTTGATGGGGGCTTTCGCATACCAGTCTACACCAGTTGGCATGATTTACTTATGTGCGCTGGATTCTGCAGGAATACCTGTTTATTCTTTGAGCAAATTGTCCCTATTTAATCGGTTTTCTGTAAGGCTATCATTCTCATATAATTATTATCATAATGCTAGATTTGGAAAAACTGATAGAACAGATAACCCATTCAAAGAATTCGATTCAAGTATCATTAAACAGAACAATAAGGATTTATGTGATACATCCCAAACTTTAATGCCCAACAATACTAGGGACACCTTTAAGTGTATATCTTTAGAAATGCAGTTTTATCTAGTCGAAATGATGGTTCGTTCTTTAGTTGAACCATTGGAACAGCTATCCGTACCATTTTATCCAAATGATACAATTGTGAAAGATATTTTTGATATTGAATTCTATCATGTATATGATAAACTCTTTTATAGTGTTTCAATGGAAATCATTCCATTGATTTTAAATACAATATCTGATATCATTAACAAAAGCATTCAAGAGGGAGTGTTTTTGCTAATTATTGAGCTTATAGCAGAACTTATTGTTTTATATATCATTCATAAGAATCAAGAACAAATCAGATTTACTTTGTTATTACTTCTTAAGTGCCCTGTGAATTCCATAATGCAAGTCCCGCTAATATCTTCAATTTTGCATGGCAATTTCGAAGTTCAAAAGAATGATAGTTCAAGGGATTCCATTTTCTTTGATGAGGTTCTTGATCAATTACCTGATCCAATGATTACTGTTAACACTCTTGGGATAATTGTATCAATGAACAAAGAAGGGAGATCCATATTCAACATGGATGCATTTGATGGTAGGAATATTACAGAACTATTTTGCAACAAGAGATTTGATGGAAAAATTGAGAATATTTTAAAGCCTGCTCCTCAGGAAGAAATAATGGTATATACTGATGCAAATAATAATCAAATTCAGTATTGTATCAAATCTATTGAATTTTCTGCAATGACAGTATTCTTTTTAAGAGATATAACACAAACAGTTAGGTATAACACATTAATCAAAGAAGAACAACTTAGGAGTGATAAAATACTCGAATCTATTCTCCCAAAGAAATTAATAGGGTTGGTACAGAGAGGAGAAAAGAATATTTCTTTTTCAGTTCAGAGTGCAACTATAGCTTTTATTGATATTGTTGGGTTTACTCCATGGTGCTCAGATAACCAACCCTCTTTTATTATGTCAACTCTCAATAAGCTATACAACTCTTTTGATCAGATAATTACACATTATCCCACAATAACAAAAATTAAATGCATTGGTGATTGCTACATGGCTGCAGGTGGTATTTTCGGAGAGATTAATCAACCATCAATTCATTCCAAAGAAATGGTTGAGTTTTGCCTTGAAGCAATAGAATCAGTCGAAGCAATAAACAATGAAATTGGGCAAGAACTTAGAATAAGGATTGGTATTAACACAGGGGGTCCATTGGTTGCTGGTGTTCTGGGGCTAAAAAAACCAACATTTGAAATTCTTGGAACAGTAATCAATCTAGCCCAACAAATGGAAAGTCTGGGAATTCCAATGCAGATTCATATTACAAGGTCAGTCTATGAACTAATTTATGGAAGCAATTTTAATGTGAAAGAAAGAGGCCAAATTGACACAAAAATCGGGAAACTGATAACATATCTTGTTCTCCCTCCAAATGCATCAAATCCAAAGTAATACAAAAAGATTCTTTCCAAATTCAATATTTGTCACACATCACTTGTTTTACCAATTCTCAAGTTGGCAATTAATCAAGTGCTTTGTATTGTTAACTATCTTCAGGTTAAAATTACCTATATTGGAATCAACTATTAAAAGAAGGTGCTTTAATTGAATTTAGGTTTCGGATATCTCAAGGTAGTTTGCAGTTTGATGAACTAATAGCTTCTGTGAATGCTCAAAGTAGGGTAATACTATGGAAACATGTGTAACTTCTTTGATTTCATCAATTTTTACGAAGAAACAGAAGCAGTCTGTTCAAGTATATTCTCACTCGAAGCTGATCAGCTATATTTCATGTAACCTCAGGGGAGCTCGAGATCATACTAATTGCGAATTCATACATCATGAAAAAACCAAGGAGAGTGTTTCTAGTCATGTTAAGTCCTTAAAAATATGTTAATAGTAGTGATTAACCGAAGTTATTGAGTCCATTGATAGACTGATCATTGGCAATTACCCATTAAAATAAAAATAGTAATTGTACTCTCTCATTCATTAATCTCATTAAATCTGATTGTATAAACCAATTGCAATCATTATATATTCGATGAAAATGCTTTCTTCATTACATCCAATTATGATCATATCTTTTAACATATCTTAAAAAGCACAACAAGGTTTGATTCCATTATCCTTTTATAAATGGGTTATCTAATTCAGTAACAACGAATCCAATAAAGATACTGATACTCCATAGTGTTAAAACAAAAACAAATCATGAACTTTAGACAAACTGTTCCACCTCGATGGATTCCATGTCCAAATTATGGAGAAATGATACCAAAAACACATCTTGTTCCACTTAAAACCCCTCTTGGAGATGACTACTCCAGATTGTTATGGGATAAGCATAATTTCACAATTGAGGATTTTAAACAAGGACAAATGAGACTAGGAAGAAATACTAAGTACTTTATATCTTTAACATATTCATCAAGGTATTATAGAGAAGAAGAACTTGGAGATATCAAATTAATTTCAATTAAATGCCGAGGGAGAGGAGAAACACCAAATCAAGAGCAATTTGAAATGTTTAAGAATAAAGTTAATACAATATTACCAACTCTGCAAGAAAATGATGTTATTGGTGTTCATTGTACTCACGGGTTCAATAGAACAGGGTTCATGATTGTTAGATATTTAATTGAGCAACTAGGATATTCATTGAAAGATTCATTAGAAATATTTGCTGATGCAAGACATGGAGGTATATACAAAGAAGACTATTTGCAAGAACTGTATCAGATATATAAGCAAGTGTTTTCTGGAATAGCACCACAACCAGATTGGTTTCATCCAGATCCAAAAATCCTCCCATTTTACTCAATGCCTGCTTCAGAGACTATTGAATATGACAGTGTTCAATCCGACCAGAATAACATGGGTAATATTGGGTGCAACAAGCCCCTTTCCACATTGATGAATTCAAAATTGAAGAAAATTGTTCAAAAAATGTGTAAGGCGAGCCATGTTGACAATTTTCCTGGTAGCCAGCCTATATCTTTAGGAAGGAATGAGTTTAGCACACTGAAAGCTAATTCTACTTACAGAGCAACATACAAATCTGATGGCGTTCGTTATTTCTTGCTTGCTCACGAGGGTCACACGTATATTACTGATAGAAAATATAAGTTTAGAGAAATAGACCTTGTTTTAGTCAATAAGAAGGGTCAACATTTGAAAGAAACACTTATTGATGGTGAATTAGTACAAGAAGGAACAGAAACCAACTTTCGACTTAATTTTCTCATATTCGATGTCGTATGTTTTGAGTATTTGATCCTGATAGACAATAATTGGGACTATAGAATGTCATTAGCCAAATCGATCATAGATTTTCGGAACGAATGGAAAGAATTGGCTCCGGAAATGTTTGGTGAAGATGAATTTGAATTAAGTATTAAGAAGCAGTGGCCACTTTATGAATTGAGTGATCTCCAAAATTATATGAAAACAGAAGTTCTCCACCCAACAGACGGAATTATATTCACCCCACTAAACATGAAATACATCATTGGAAAGTGCGAACAAATATTAAAATGGAAACCATTGGACATGAATAGTGTCGATTTTCTTGCTGAGATGAAAAACGGGATTTGCTATTTATCCATATTTAGAGCAAATCGAAATAAAACAGAAGATGATGATGATGATGGCCAAGATTTTGAATATGTACCAATATCTGTTTTGTATATAAATAATACCAAAATGAGGGAAGAAATCGAAAATAGCACCAAGCCTGTTATTGTTGAATGCATTATGGACATCAATGATGAAATGATAGACAAGGAAAAAGATACTATATGGCATAAGGCAGCATGGAAACCATTAAGGATACGTACAGATAAAGAGAAATCCAACGACTACTCAACTTTTATTGGTGTTTTCGAGACTATTAGGGATAATATTACCTTTAGAGAGTTAATACAAGACTTTAGATGAATGAATAAAGAAAGGTTTTAAACACAAATCGTATTTAATGTCAAACGAAAACGCTTCCAAAGATGCCGATTTTGGAAAAAATCAAAGGAGAATATATGCTTTTATGTGTTTATTTGGGAGTGTCTTTAGTTATTATTCGAGAAAATTGATTTATGATCAGGATTCATATAATTTTCAAGGATGTATAATGACCAAGTTTTCTCGCCCATGGTTTGTAACATTAAGCATGTCAATAGGGATGGCAATGGCATCTCTATTGTATTTATTAATATTGATTTTCAAGAAAGAGCCACCAGTATCTTTTAAAATGATTCCATTTAGGTCTTATATTTCTGCTATTTTCCCTGCTGTTTGCGATTTAGCATTCAGTGTTTTGTATAATATTACTACTCTTATGATATCCAGTATATTTACTGTGACTTTTAATTTCTTCATGTTGCTTTTTACCGCCTTATTTCGCAGGTTTTTGCTTAAACAAAGAACTCTTCCATATGCATGGTTTTCAATCGGGATATTGATTGTTGGGATCATATTGTCTTCGATAAGTGTAGCAGGTGACGAGATCCAGAAAACCAAGCTGTCTCTTAAACTATTATTTGGATGTGGTGTACAGTTGATTGCCCAAGTTCTTGCAGCACTTAAAGCTATATCTGAAGAGAAAATACTGCATCAAAATGACTTGTCTCCTATATGGTTATGTGGAATTGAAGGAATATACGAAGCATTGCTTCTCCTTTTCGCTTTCTTTCCATTATTGTATATTTCCCCTAAATCATTCGGCGAACAGTTTCAGGAGAATTTTTGCTCAGATTTTTTGATGGTAATTCATAGCCCAAAACTGATGTTAAATATATTTGTGTACCTTTTCATAGCCATGTGCTATAATACAGGTCTAATGGGAGTCATTCTTACTACATCTGCAATCGGATTTTCTGTTGTTGAATCTATAGCAAGTACAGTTATGTGGATGATGGATCTTTTTATCCATTATCAACTACATGGTTTTCTCTTCAATTTGAATAGTTCCAAATTCGGAGAACCATGGGTTTCTGCCAGTTACATAAGGCTAGCAGGATACCTTCTAGTTATCATTGGTGCACTGATATACATTAAAATTGTGAAACTGAGTTGTTTTCAATATGAGGAATCAAATATCAAAGTGATAAACATGGATGATATTAACTAAGTATCCCAATTTTAAATCAAATGTCAGTAAACATTCTTATTGAAATCATTCTTAGCGTTGTTCAATCAATTCATAAAACGATAACCACTTTTTCAAAAGCTATCGGTTTCATCAATTTGCGACCAACCAAAGTGATATTTGAAAAGTCCCTTTGTAAAAAAGTGGCACATTTGGTGATGTTGAGTTCAGTCGGCACCTCTGTTTTTTCGATGAATTTTGCACGTGTAATGAAAAAGGCTACACTAACCAACGGAAGTTTCAAATTCTCGAGTGAGGATAGTGTCAAAGCAATTTTAGCACGTTACCCTGCTGATCAAAAGAGGGCTGCAGTAATTCCACTTCTTCACCTTGCCCAAGAACAAAATGGGTATTTAACACGAGGTGTTCTTAACGAAATTTCTCAAATTACTGGTACACCACTTGGTAGAATTCATGAAACAGCAACTTTCTATTCAATGTTCCGTTTCAGCCCACCAAACAAGCATATTGTAGAAGTTTGCCGCGGTTTAACATGCTATCTCAAGGGAAGTGATGGTGTCAAGAAAGCAATCGAGGAAGCTTGCAATGGATCTTTCAAAGAAGGTGGTTCAAAAGACGGCAAGTTCACTCTCGAGGAAGTCGAATGTCTTGGAGCTTGTGCTAACGCTCCTGTTATGATCGTTGATGGTGTGTACTATCAAGATCTAACATCAAAGACAGCAAAGAAGATCATTGAAAATCTTAAGAACGGCAAGTCCATTCAAGAATTCAGTGCCCTTAAGACACCTCCTGCTAAGTCATGCATGTGCAAGCAATAAAATCTCTTCATATTATCAATTTTATGGAAGCATTCACACCACATTTACCCAAACTAAGTTTTTCTACATATAAAGGAATGTCAGGGAAAGTTGGAATTATTGGTGGAAGTACAGAATGTTGTGGATTTCCATTTTTTGCAGGAGCTGCAAGTTTAAACCTAGGATCAGATTTGTCACACATCTTTTGCGCCAAAGATGTTGCAATACCAATAAAATCTATGCAACCCGAACAAATTGTTCATCCATATCTTCCTGATAATGAAGATTTTACAAAAATCTTGGAATCTGCTAATAATGTGTTTTCGACATGTGAGACTCTACATTCAAATTCGATCGGATTAGGATTAAACATGCAAATCCCAGTGATAAAATCATTTGCAGAGCAATTGATTGAAAAATTTAGATCTTTCCAAAGACCATTTGTAATCGATTCATCCATGATTGATTTAATCATAGAAAAACCCGATTTATTTAAGAATTGCCCGCATTTTCTCATGATATTAGATGAAGAATCGATATCAAAATTAAGCAAACAATTACAAATCGACACAAATCCCTCAACCATATGCAGCTTTTTTGGAGGAATCAAGCTTTTTATCATAGGAAACGAATACAAATACGCAGATACAAGTCAAATTGTAGATATTGAATACCAACGATTTAGAATTAATGGAGAAGAGGCACTTCTCGTAGGGTTAATTACCACTCTCCTAGCTTGGGCTCCTCATAACTGCCTTCTGGCGTGCAATGCTGCATCAGAGGCTTACAGCTCTGCTGCAAAAATAGCATACATCAAGAAGAGCAGATCTACAAGGCCGTCTGACATCATAGACTCCCTATACCAGGTACTACCCGACACCTGGAACTATATTGAATAAAATAATCGTCACCAACGATAGGTTTACATTTGACCAAACAGACACACTCAAATTGGATTATGCCCCTCCAAGATCTCGACATCTTTCCAAAAGTTCGCGAGGACCATGGACGTAAAACATCGATTAGTGGCACTATAACTGTAATATGCATCTCTATTATGTGTTTTCTATTTATTACACAAAGCCTGAGTTACTTATCGTCACCTCCAAAACAACGACTTAGAGTCGATGAAAATCGTCTTCCCACAAACTCTGATGGGTTTGTTGATTTTAATAGCTTGCCAAAACTAAAAATGTATGTTGATATCGAGTTCCCATCTCTTCCTTGCCCAGTTATTGATTTTGAGGTTATTGATTCCCTCAAGGAAAAGCAAATAGGCGCTTTTTCACGCATAAAGCTAAAGAGGATTGGAAAAGATGGAAAAGTTATCAAAACAAAACCAACACCAAAAGAGAGTCAAGAAACATGCGGTTCCTGCTATGGTGCTTCTGCAGGATGTTGCAATACATGCAAAGATGTAAAACAAGCATTTAAAGCCAAGGGAAAGGTTCCTCCACCACTCGCAACCATCAAGCAATGCAAATCTGCAGTTGTTGATTATAACAATATCAAAGATGAAAGGTGCCGGATTCATGGTGTTGTTACAGTTCCGCCTATTTCTGGAGTCGTTGTGATTTCAACAGGGGATTCATATGGAGCTTCAATGAACACAACAGATGCACTTGGAATTAGCATCAATGATTTTAATCTTACACACACAATTCAAACAATGTATTTTGGAGAAAACGATCTCGGAGACCGTCCAATAGATGGAATATCTAAAGTTCAATCACAAAAAGGTAGATACAAGGGCCTGTATTTCTTCAGGGCAATAAGGGAAAAGAAGGGCAGTTCCGAAGTATATAGAACAAGTGTAACTCATTATGACCGCTATCGTGAAGGAGCATCTGGAAAATTCCCAGGGCTTTACTTCTACTATGATGTATCCCCAATTGTGGTTGAATATAAGCGTGATGTTTCATTCTTACATTTTCTTGTAGAATTAATGGCAATTCTCGGCGGTGTTTATTCGCTTGGTACTTTGTTAGATCATATTACCTCCTCAACATTCCAAAAAGCAGTACCAAAGCAACTTAACTAAAGTAAATTCGTATTAAAAACCATATTTTTATATCAAGATATCACCCTTGCCATTATTCTCGAAGGTATTGTTTGATTCATTGACAACTGCGAGTGTTGTTGAATAAATTCCAAACTCTTTGTGATCTGCAAAGTTACAACCATCAATTAATAGTTCTCCTCCTTCGGCTTGCACGCCCACGTTACCATTATTTCTGAATGTGCAACCTTTTATTGACGAAGAACTTTGAATTTCGGATATTAACCCACATTGTTGACATCCAGAAAATTCGCATGATGATAATATTACGGAACTCTTGTTACCAGCATATATCCCAGCTTTTGTTTCATCTTTGAAAGTGCAGCTATCGGCAATAAGAGATCCACCTGAGTGAATATAAGCTCCAACACCACCTTTTGATTCGGAAAATATGCATTTTTCTAATCTACATTGTCCATCTTCTCTCACTTCAATATGGCATGGTCCACTTCCTGTAAAAATACAATTTTGATAGCTGCCTTGAGCTTTGTCATATAAAAGAATTGATGAAGTTTCAGCATGATTTGTAAAACTACACTCAATGAATGTTGCATTGGTATTTTCTGAGTGTATTTGAGCCGAATATGATGTATTATTATCAAAAGTGCATTTGGTTAATTCAGCAGATGATGAAGCAAACAATTCTAATGCTATTCCAACATTATTGGAAAACTCTGTGGAATTAAGAGTTAAGAACGATCCATTGGAAAATATGCAACATTTTTCATTTCTTACTATCTTACATCTCTTTAAGGTGATTTCGGTATTTTCATATGCCGTAATGGCACTAATAGCATTATCTTGGAAAATACAACCATCAAACTCAGATGAAGCCCCAAGACCTATCGTTTCACATCCTACAGATGCATTACCATCAAAGTTACAAGCTTTAAAAAGAGCAAAGGCACTGCTTGTGGAAACTCCTCCAGATATGTTCTGGCGGAAATTGCATTTGTTAAAAGTAGCTGTTGTCTCTAGTGAAAGTTCAACACCATTAGCTCCACAGTTAGAAAATGTGCAATAGTCTATTTGAAGGTCTGATGATCCAGATGTTAATAAGCCAGTTTTAGGAGCCCCAACCAGATCGCAATCTGACATTGAAAGCCGGGCGGAACTAACAGTAATGGCCAATACCGTGCATTTTTTGAGTTTTACAAGAGAATCGCTTTGAACAATAATAGGACGTCTGAAAACAATGTCTTCACAATAAACAGATCCTGTACTTGAGGAGAAAATAGCTGCCTCGCATGTTCCACTCATATCACAACCCTTTATTTTAACTACAGATCCGGTTGCGCATGATATTAAATAGGATCCATCCGAATCGTATATACTACTTCCACTAATGCTTGCATCTGATCCACTTTTAATGATAAAACATGAATCAGAGCACTCGCCAATTTGACAATCTTCGATTCGACATTTCCCTCCATTTAAAACAATGGCTGAGCCTTCTATTCCTTCAATCTTAGATTTCGCAATAAACAAATTGGCATTATCAGAAGACACCACGCCATTTTTAGAGAAAACACAATCAATTATTGTAAGAGATGATAAATCTGAAGCATTAATACATGTTTGAGTTTGATTCGAGAGAGTACAATTTCTCAAAGTTGCTTTAGAGATACCTTTAACAAATAATGAACCAAAAAGCCTACAATTCAGCGCTTGAAATGACCCAGATTCGACATATATTGATCCTTGACGAATTCTAATTCCATCAAATATTGCATTTGCATCAGATATCGTGAACAATGAAACATCTGAATCAAAAATCACATCTCCCTCTGCTTTAATGGTAACATTGGTGCTTATTTTGAATGAACCTGTATATATACCAGGCTTTAAAAGGATCACAGATCCCGAATCAATAGATGATATTACGGATGATAGAGAAGATCCAGAGTTTGGATACACAACAATGGGGGAATAAACGTCAGGAATATTAACGTGTGGATTAATCTGAACGACAGTGTCTCTAAAGAACTGTACAGGCAAACCAGGCGAAATTGGAGGTGCTTTAAGTGCCTTTCTTTTGTTTTTTGATGAGTTTTGCTTTAAAGATCCCAAATTAGAACATAGATTTGTAACACTATTCACAGAGCCATTAGAAAATTGCATTCCAGACCCAATATCTAATCCCTGAAGTGTAGAAAATCCGACAGTCGTCATGAAATTGGATCCCATATTGGTATCAAGCATCCTGGTATTTAAAAGCCCCCCATCAAGTGTTGTCAATTCGTTCAGGTTAGATTCATACGATTTAATCATTGATGATACTATTGGTATGGATACGTTTTCTTCAAGTTGATTAATTTTGGAAAAAAACTCAGCAAAATCGGACATTAAGATTTTTAGAAAATTCCTATTAGTGTTAGATAGAGGTTAATGAAGATGTTTCTTTGGTGGAACAAGGTATTAGATCTCGTTGAAGAAATGTGCCGCAAAGGATCATCAGCAAGACAGTAGTGAGATTCATAATATTGAATATTATAGGTGTTTTGTTTTGTGAAAGAGTTATTATTAGATGTTGATACCGGAGTGGATGTGGAAACCTTACCAGAGTGTGAGATATAACAATGAGATAGTTCAAGAGAGCCGGAAAGAACACAGAACAGTGTGTTGAGATTGGAATCAAATATTGAATATTGGAATTGTATTGATCCACTATCAGCAATTATTACTCCATATTTTATTGGAAAATTATTCTGAATAATGTTACCGAACAACATGGTACCTGATTTGGTATTAAAATATGAACAAACACTTCCAGATACTTGATTACTAGAAATTGTTGAAAAAGAAAAATGTATTGATTCTTGAGTCCAGAAAAGGGTGCTAGATATCCAATTTGCTTTGTTTAAAGAGCTATTAGAATGCGAATATTCTTGTTTCCCTAAAGATAATCGAGTTGACCATTGCCCTGTTGAAGTATTTGAGCAACAAGAGATTGACAGAAATTGAACACTATTTGATTGTGAGGATTTGAGGAGGGCAAAATGATAACTTGAAGCAGAACATAGATTTGCACATACCATTTTCAACACTAAATTAATAGAATCATAGTAAATAGCTCCTCCGTTGCTCGATGAAATACAATGATAAAATGTTGTTGTTTCAATTCTCATTGAAAATTCTTCACCAACAACATAAATAACAGCACCATCTTGAGAAAATATATTCGATCTACAAAAAAAGCAGTCAGAAACAGAAATGTTGGTATAATAATATGACCTTCCATAACTTATGTTGTTGTTTAAACAACATCTCAATTCTAAAATTTCCTTTTTTAGGTAATGAGAATCACTTAAACTGTGTTTAAACATACAATTTTGCCTTAATTCATCATAAAATCGTAAGAATTGCATGCAAATGTAACTATTTAAACTAATATGTGAAAATTTCATGAAAATTTTCGAAATTTTGTGATTTTTTTTGCTATAACTTACATTCTTGTCTATGTTACCACCAGAAATTCCACCCTTTGATCCATAATCAAAGAAAATGAAAATCATCAAATGTAAAACCCGAAAAAACTCACAATTAATCTTATATTGTTTCGAATCAATGGAATAAGTATTGTTCAAGTCATCACCTCTAATAAAATATCCACCAAATAGTGGTAGTATTGGGATAATCATATAAACCCTTTGATTTATTTCAAAATCCCATTGTCTTAGTATTCAATTATTATTTGAATTTTGAACTAAACCTTTTTTTTGAAAAGAAACATGGGAAAATAATTACTAAAAACAATATATTTATGGAAGTGGATGGATCCACATGATATAATCAAAATTTGGTCTCTTATTCACACATGAGACCATGATCCCAATAATTATCATTCCACTTAGGAGAGTTATGAACACAGCTATCATCAAATGTTTTGCCCTAACCCGATTATTGGGATTTTTCGGTATCTCAATACAAGCAAGGTTACATTCTTGGTATGATTGAAAATGGGTATCGGAATCAATCTCAGAGACATCACCATTTATGGAATTGGGTTTTGTATCATCAAAGAAACACTGATATATGGAGACAATGCAATTGTTTTCAATGATAATATGTGGGTTATTCAGCCTTCTGGAAAACTTTGTTTGGCTTATATATAAACTCCCAGAATTTAAAAACAATGATCCTATGTTGGACTGAAACTCTGATTCTAGTATTATTCCGGTTCCTTTCAGGGATATAAATACACCTGAATCAGATCCACGAGAAAGATCAAAGAGGGTTTTTGTTATTTGTGTGTTCAGACAGTTTAAATGCAAATGAGATCCGGTTTCAGCATATGATTTTATAAATTTACAATCATCAATTAGGATAGATGCCTTTATCGAAGATATAAAAACGCAACCTCCACAAAATGCACTATTCTTAATGAAAACAGAGCTGGTTATTAATGAATCCCCTCCAAACAAGCCATTAATATATATCACCCCACCATATTTTTCAGCTTGATTTGACTCAAAAAAACATGAAGAAATATTAATCATTGTATTAGTATTAATACATGAACCGTTTGACATGGAATAATGATTAGAATAAATGGAGGTAAATTCAAATACAGAATTTAGAAATCTCCGAAATGAACTGCATTTCGAGGTTATAGTACTTCTCTTTCCAGAAAAAAAAGCCCTAGACATAAACCTATTTAAACATGACCCAAAAAAATTAACGTTCAAAGAAGAGACTAATGGAGATGAATTGAAATCATGATTCTTTTGCAAACAATGAATTGTCTGATTGTGCCGCAAAAGAATCAAAACTATTAACATTTATACAGATGAATAAACCATACATTACATTTTAATCGTCACTGTAAGAAACAGGCCATATTACTAGCTTTCCATTTCGGTCACATGAGAGAACAGATGTGGTAGATATTGATGGGCGTAATAGTGTTATGTCAACATCGTGATATGGAATGGCATTAAATGGACTGGATTGATAATGAGGTCCTTTGTTTAGTGTTTGTGATCTCCAATCAGAAATGTTATAGCATTTTTGTTCATTCCAAAGTAAAACAGAATAGTTAGTGTGTGCTGTGATAATGTTATCATCCATGGAACAAGCATCGATTACGTATGATTGTGAATTTGAGTAGCTAGATATTATTGTATTCAAATCTTTGTCCATTTTTGCAGCATAAGGTCCACTTGTAATAAGTACTGATTTGGAATCAACCTTTGATATTTTAGCTTTGTGGTTGGAAAGTCTAATATTTTTAATAGGACACTGCATTCGGAGATCATACATGAATACAGAACCGATGTCGGTTCCAATATAATATTGAGTTGATTGGGGAAGGGAGCATATAGAGATAATGTTTCCATGTGCCCTGGGAATACGAAACACTTTACCCATCGCATCATATGTTCCTGCCATTACTGTACCATCTTGAAGACCAGCAAATAGAAAAGATGATTCATTAAACCTGGCGAACGTGTTAATGGTGCTTGGTAACGTATATGAATTAGAAAACTCTTGAGAAGTTATCATAAACGACAAAATTTCATTATTTGTGTTTCCAATAATAAAGTTATCGTGAATGGATACAGAAGCAGTGGATGGATGCACAAGAGGTTTTGAAATTCCGCTACTAAAGTTAGGAACATGGGATTTAACATTATCAAGCTTAAACATTCTAAGTTCAGATCCACAAGTAAAAATAAACTTACCATCTGTTGAAAACTGGGCATCAACAGTGCTCTTGGTATTAAAGGAAATAGGAGAACCTGTCCAAGCAACAGGTGAAGAACTCCGAAAAGTGGATTTTTGAGGACCAATTATTTGCTTTGCTATCAGTGGTTCAATAGTCTCAAGCATATTGTCAGACCTAGGGATAGGTTGAAGAGATGGTATTATTGGTGTTGTTTGAGGTACTAAAACACAGTAATCTGAAGAATGGATCAGTGGTTTAATCTTTTGAAAAAGAGAATGTGTTAATGTAGATAGAGAAGGAGAAGAAAGGGCTTCAGAAAAATTGAACTTCAATAACATTGCAGGAGATGCATGCTTAACAACTGATATTAAAAACTTGAGCTGAGTTTGGGTAAAGAGCTGAGAGGACATTTTGGCAATAATAGCATCAGGATTGTAAAATGCTGGGTTGATTTGCTGAAGAGAATATAACAATGACTCTGTAATTCTTAATCGATCTAAAACTTGTATGGTATAGGTTCTTGATTTGAGTTTAGGTATAAGACTCACTAAATTATAGGTAAATATATCAATTTCATTAGGATTATTGGTAGAAATCAATAAAAGAAGCAAATCTTTCAGGAATTTCTTTTTTTTAAGTGAAAGTATGTCTGTTACCGATGAATACATTATATATCTAGAGGCAAAGTGTTCAGATGTAATAATGTTTGTTAAGCTCTTTGTGAAACCAAGTTTAATATCTTTGGGACCATTGGCTACGATTGTGCCAAGATTCGAATGGTTATCAGAAGTTTTAGAAGATATCATTGGAGAATTACTCATTATCATACTATCAGTAACAAGAGTATCATTGAGCTCTTCTCCTTTCATAATCTTTATAAGTTTCTTTACTTTTATCAAAATGAAGAAACATAATGCCTCAACTAATTCACATTGATTTTTAACCATTTCTTTAATAATGGGCACCACTCTGGTTTTAAGCATATCTTCAGTGAGATAATCGATATCATAGTAAATATTTAATAATGAGTCACAAATAGAATTAGTATTTCCAGATATAAGATCGATTCTATGCTGATCAAATATAAGTAAAGGAGGCAGCTCTTCTTTAGATGGGCTGTTGATTAAGTAGTTAGTAACATATTTAGGTATGTGTTTCCGAGCAAATTTCTCATCCCTTTTATAAATGAATGATTCGTACTCTTCAAGATAATCCTTTGCTAAATTGGAATCAATCTTCCATATGTATGATATATGTGAGATTAGAATATCTCTGGTTTTGGTGTTGGACTTATACCAGCCCATTCTAAGTGCTTCCTCATCAACAGGATTTGGCGGAAACATATCAGTTAGTTGAACAGTAAGATTTTCATGTATGAGAAAGCGGCTTGGAAACACTGGATACTTTTCATTTGGTGATAATAATGAACAAATCTCAATAATTTGAATACAAATAGCATGTTTTTCTTCTTTATACAATGTATCACTGAAAAATACTAGAGAATCCACCGTTCTAGAGTGGAATTTCCTGATTGCTACAAATTTGTCATTTGGCAGGGTTTGATAAGAAAAAGGAAGATAAAAACCATTTGTTTTTCCATTATTAATAGTTTCAATTTGTCTTTGCCATCTTTTTGCCGTATCAGCATCAGATTGTGATGCAAAAATCTTAATTTCGACATCGATTCCTGCTCGATTATCATTGCAAAGAATGCTAACAGTGTCTAAATTCGCATCAAGAACAGCTTTCGGCGAATATCCATCAGGTAAAACAAGAGACTGTAAGCTGGGTATGGACATAAAAATAAATAATACGTGTTTGAACCCAAATAACACTTAAAAAGACTTTATTAATCATTTTAGTCCTCTTCATCATAATAGTCTTCTTCGCATAATCCGTCATCATCATCAGCGTCCTCAGCCGCTTCTGATTTAGCCAATTCTTTAATAAATGTTCGATAGTTCCACTCATCTGGAGGCTCTTCTGATTGTTCTGGAGTAAGAATCAAGTCATATAGTATACTAAGCTTGTTTTTTTCTTGAGGCAGACCTTCTTCATCGTCATCATCGTCATCAAGGACTGGGAGTTGCCCTATTTGCATAACAGGAGCAGGTAAGTCAGGATTGGTATCCTTTCTCGTTGGCTCGCCAGCCTTAATCACTGGTAATTGCTCTATATCCAAATCCAACTCGACATCACTATCATCTTCATTATTTAACAAATTTTGGGCACCAAGAGCAAAACTAGCTCGAATAGATCGACCCGGGTTCGCTACATTCTGAGTATTTACCTTCGGGGGTTCCGAAACTCCAGGATTGGGCAATTTATCAGCATTGTCTGTTCTATCATTCTTTTGAACTAAAGATAAATCTAATCTCAGTTTAGGCGGAAGACCAGTACCAGACATTAATCTGTTATTGTCACTTTCCGTAAAGTGGGGATTTTACAAAATAATCGAAAATTCAACATATTGGTATCTTCTTTATTCCTTATTAAGCTTACCTTGGGCACGAAGCTTGGCCATGGTCTTCTCAGAGAGTTCACCACCACCCCACTTGTGCATCTCTTCCTTGAACCTAGCAAGGAATTGAGTGTTGACGGTATCAACAATCTTGGAGAGGGTACCACGGTCTTCAGCCTTAACTTCAGCAATGGCAATGCAGGATGTATTATCCATGCCAACAACTTGACCAAGGCGGGACTTGCTCTTTACGATGCAGTATGGAACGTTGAGCTTGCGGCAAAGTGGTGGGAGCCAAACGACGAGTTCGATTGGATCAACATCATGGGCAATGACGACGAGGGCAGCCTTCTTGCTTTCGATGAGAGCAGTGACGTTCTTGATACCATGAACAAGAGCTTGAGCCTTCTTGGATTCTGTTGGAGCAAGGGTTTGGGCGGTCTTCTCAGCAGCAACCTTTACGCGAGCCTTCTTCTCAGCCTTGGATTCTGGGTGATACTTTTCAAGAAGCTTGAAGAGTTGTGTAGCAGCAGCCTTATCAAGAGTGTGGCTGAAGTGGTTGATCGCTGGTGGAACCTTTAGGCGCTTAGCTAAAATGCGGCGTTGGCGTTGGATTCTGACGTATTGTGGGAACTTAACAGCAGCAGTCTTATCAGCAACAACCTTGGTGGACTCTTCTGGGAAGAGGTGATCCTGGCGGAGGATATCCTTGTCCTCGATAACTTTTTCTGGGGCAGCACGTGTCTTTGGGGGTGACATGACCAAAAGGTCAGACCTTGTTAATTCAGAGCCTATCGTGCTAAAACAAAACCTGGCCAAAACCGCCACACAAACGATTATGTAAATCAAAATGAGTAACAATATTGACTGGGACGACCTTCAGGGGAATACGTTTGTTGCCCTAAAATCTGCATGTAAGAAATATGGTGTTGCGATAAATGGAAAAGCTACTAAAATGATGCTTATTCAAAAATTGGAAGAGTATAAGAGCCAGAATCCGAGCACTAATGAAAAAGTTGAAGAAGTGAGGCAAGAAACGGTTTTACACGAGCTTCCTCCTATTCCTGTGCCTCTATGCAATGCTATTGAACCGTCTCCAACAAAAACAGTTTCTGAGACAATCGAAATTGTTGAGCGACCAGTGAGTCCTCCTATCACAGCTCGGATTCAGATTGACAAAGTTAATATGGTACAAGAAGTTACCCCCAAAATGCCAAGATTACCCGTTTCTAACTCCACAGTGTTTACCATTTCTTTTTTCATGATTATTCTCATTATATTCTTATTTTATAAACATTTTTGAGTTACTTTGTGTCTATTCTTTTCAGTTTGTCCTGAATTATATTTGGGAACGAGTTCTTCTTTCCTAGTAATTGGTGAACACTGAGTGCTCTCACTCTTGTGACAGGTCCTTTGATCCTGGCTTTTTGGCTTATCCAAATGAATATCCTTTTAGCAATTTTTTGCCTTCTAATCATTTTGTAAGCAGCAGTTCTCTTAGAAACACATCCTGATAATACATCAGCCTGTAATCCAGAGACATCATAGCCAAATTTCTCAAGTTTGGTTGTTATTTTCTTGTTGATAGATATATGATGAAAGCTACTATAGGAGTAACTCGAGCCAAAATCAAAAGAGAACGTGATTGAAGGATTAAATTTGTTAACCCATGGATGTGATTTGATTTCTTGAATTGTAATTCTTCTTGAAGGGTCTTTAACAAGTATGCGTCTAAGTAAATCTTTCACCTCTAATGAAGCATCAATGGGAATAATGGGTTCTTTCGTAGTAATTAGCTTTATTAGTAATGCGGTATTACTTGATTGAAAAGGAAGTGCTCCAAATAAAAGGAGATACAAAAGGATTCCAAGACTCCATATATCTGTTGAAGCGGTGTATTGTTCGTTTCGTAGCATTTCTGGGGAAGCATATGGATATGATCCACAAATTGTATCTCGAAGTGGGTCATGAATGCTAAAAGCACCAGACATTCCAAAGTCCACTAACCTTACGTTTTTGTACTTGTCGAGCATGATATTCTCAGCTTTAATATCTCGATGAATGACATGCATTTCACAATGAAGGTATTCCAATGCAGCACAGATTTGACTAATATACTTGTATGCTATTTCTTCCCTTATTCCAGAGCTTCTATTTATTTCATCTAGCAGATCGCCTTTTTCCAAGTATTCCATGACAATATAATAATTATATTCGTCTTCAAAATTCTCAAAGAAATGGGCAATAAAGGGATGATCAAGCTTTTTGAAAAGCTCTATTTCACTTTGAAGGGTGGAAATAGCCTCAGGAGTGTTCAAAATCTCTTTAGGGATGATTTTCATCGCCACAATCACATCTGTTTTAGTATGACGCGCTTTATACACAGTTGCATAAGATCCAGATCCAAGTTCGTTCAATATTAAATAATCCTGGATAAATAGCTCTTCCTCCATGTGGTTAATTATTTGATTGACTACTGTAAATATTTGGTATTCTCAATAAATAATAGAAATAAATCATTTCAAGTGAGTTTATTTTTTATTTATCAATTTTTTTGAATTATCCTTAATCAAATTTGATATTTGATAACTTGAAATGTTTATTTGATTGTTATCGTTGAAGCCACACAAAATATGGTCATGACATGAGATAAAAATAATTCATTCAATTTAGATACTCATGTAAAATCATGTTCAGTTTATTTATAAAGCCAGAATGGGAAATAATGGGGACATAAATAAGAATTACACAGAAGATTCGAGTATTTTTTATTCTTTTTTAATGAGCGATGAATCTATTAGATTGTTTCGGGGTGGAGATCAGAAAACAATAGAGAGGTACGTTTAATTTCTAATATCAGGTTGTCTCAGAACTCTAAAGAAATTTTGAGGCTTGGATTAAGCGAAGAAAGGAAAAAAATATGCTCTAAAGCGTTAGAGTTTCTACTATCCAAAAACTTTCGGTTTATACTTCATATCTTGAAGAGTGGCTATCTTAACGAAGCAGCAAATTCTATTTTATGTGAAAACGCATCTTCTTATAGGATATCGAAGTTGGCCGAGATAACTCTTCGCTACATGCAATTAATGCCAGATGATGTTACCAGATTTGTAACATATCTACCAACTCTATTAAGTCACATTTATGAATGGTCTGTTTACGATTTATTTAGGTCTATTTGCGAGATCGACGCTAAGCACTACAACATTACTCGTTTTGTCTTAGCACAAGGCATTCCATCTTTGCTATTAAAGTGTTTGGAAAACAATATATCCAATCTAAACGATGAAATGTCTTATTGGATTGTTTATAATAGTTATAAATTAGTACATTCTTTCTGTGTCAATAGTCGACTTAAGCCATACTTTTTATATGAAGAGTCTCTCAAACTCCTTTCTCAGAACATCGATCCATGCCATTTTAGATTGTTAAATGTGCAATGGGAAGTATTATGCGATCTTATTTCGCCTGAGACAATATATTTTTTTGGCAGGTTCCATGAATATTGTTTCACACAGCTTAAAAATGATCATCAAGGGTATTTACATCCTTATCAAGTTTATTATGCATATTTTATTATTAGATGCATAATATTTGATAAGGCCTTACTAAATATCACTCCATTTGGTGAAATACTGAGCCTTTTGTTTAATTTGGTAAATGATTTCCCGTCTCATTCTATATTTATTAATGTAGTAACTGATGGATTGATTTTGTTTAAAGATCATTTCCCAGATTCGATTCCAAAAATAGTTCAATTAGGATCTGAAATTTATAATCAGAACCATTCACCTATTGTATTTGCATTCCTTTGGAAGTATTTCAAACTTCTCAGCTGCTTAGATGGAATCTCCCAAGAAGCTAGAGATCAGTATGATTACATGAATTGTGTTTTTCTCAATGAGTATGGAGGGCAGGCTCCAATTGTTGAAGACGTAAAGGAGAGTGATAGCACTGTCATCATAGATGCAATTTTATCCTTAGGGTTGAAACATGGCATTTAATGTTTTGATATAAACTAACTAGACTATTCTTTTACTTATGGAGGGTTGATCTTGCTTGAGAAATCCATGTTGTTACATTTGATGTTGAATCAGATTCGGAATCGAACTCACCTTGAAGAAGCTTATCGAAGTTTATTCTTGTGTTGATCAAAGGTCCCATTACAGTGGCACGATCATAATTCTGGACAGATTTGATAAACTCATGTCCCAATAATTCTTCAATCTTTGGACGTTTCTTGGGATCTGTCTGGCAGCACATACGCACAAAATTCCTAAATGGTTTGGTAAACATGGCAGGATCACGAAAACCTGGATATCCATTGGTTGATATAGCATACATTGCTTGGATTGGCTCTAGATCACAGTATGGAGGCGCGCCCTCTCCGAGTTCAACAGCAGTACATCCAATTGACCATACATCTGCAGGATAACTATATTTCATTCCTTGACAAACCTCAGGAGCCATCCAATATGGTGTCCCAATTGTACTTATAGTGCTTTCTCCTTTTTTATCATCAAATTGCCGAGAAATTCCGAAGTCAGTTACCCTAATATGCCCATCTGATAGCAATAAAATATTCCCTGCTTTGATATCTCTATGGAGAATCTTATACTTTTTATGCAAAATTAGAACTCCTTGTAAAAGATCATATAATACAAAAGCAATTTGCTCTTCAGTCAAAACAGCGTTGCGATAATCTATCAAGTCACGGAGAGAACCTCTATCACAGTACTCCATAAGAATCATAGGTGCATTATTGTAAGTTATGTTACCATAATACTGAATGGTGAATGGTGTCAATACAGTTTTCAAAATCTCTATTTCCCTCAATAAAGATTCTTTAGCGGTCCCCACCAGTGTATCTGGATTAATAGATTTTCCCGCTATAACTTTTTGAGATGGAACGTGAATCAGCTTATAAACGGATCCAAAGCCCCCTTTTCCAATCTGCTTATCAACTCTAAATAGGGTTTCTGCAGAAACTGAAGGATCAAATGACCAATTAAGATCACGATCAACGTGAATAAGGTGCTGAAAACTACTTGGAGCAGAAATCTTCATTAAAAATTGAACCAGTTTGTTTATTGACTGAATGGTTTTCGAGCTCCTTGGATGAGCTGCACTAGTTCTTGATGTATTGTAGGTGTAGCAACAAGAATAGATAGCATGGGTTCAGCGAGATACTCTTTTGTGAATCTTTTTCCTTCATAGTTTGATACAACAGCTCCAGACTCTTCAGCAATTAGCCACCCAGCGGCCACGTCCCATATATGAGGACCTTTTTCCCAGTAGGCATCCAGTCTTGAAGATGCCACATAGCAAAAATCAAGACAAGCACTACCAAGTCTTCGAACACATCGAACTTTTGGAAGAATGGCACTGAGTTCTGCAATATTGTTATCAGCTGATGTTACATGAGAGGGGTTGAAACCTGTAACTACAAGAGAATTGATCATATTAGTATCCTTTCTGCAGTGTATTTGATTTGTTCCCTTAGAATTTTCGATAAATGCACCCTTTCCCCTGATAGAATAGAATAACTCATCTCTATTTGGGTCATAAATACAACCTACAAGCGGATCATGTTTAAAATCGAGCATTGCAATCGAAACGGAAAAATGAGGCATTCCAGAAGAAAAGTTTGTTGTCCCATCGAGTGGATCTGCACAAAACCAAACTTGATTTTCACCTTCAGTTTTAGGGGCAATATTCTTTCCCTCTTCAGTTATCACACCAGCATCAGGGAATAAACGTGCAATTTCATCTCTGATATGATGATCACTCTCAATATCTGCTTGAGTAACCATATCCGCAACAGTTTCCTTCGTACGAATAACCAAACTATCAGATTGAAAATATCGCATCAATATCGCTCCAGATTCGCGAGAAATTCTTTTAATCTCCTTCAGAACAGACTCAAGTTCGTAGCTCATTTTTTAACCGCCTCTGGTTCCAAAATTTCGCTATCAGATTCGACCTGTTCAATGAACATGTTGTCGAGCTCCGATGATGAAATATCAGAGCTGTCTGATGATTTTACAAATATTTGCCTGGAACCATTTGAAGGAGATTGAAGACCATATACTGGGTAATCGATTTCACGTTTCCGTTTATATGTGAGGCAGCTATCAATAAACCAATCTATGGTAACAAAATGAACTCCACAATAGTTTTTGGCCTCTTCAACTGTTGGGTTATTCGGGGAATCAGTGATGACATGAGTTATTGAAGAATTGTATTGTTTGAAAAACCTTCCACCATACTTCAGTGTGAGTCTTTCAATTGCTGATAAAACCGAATCAGAATCACCAGCATAGCATATTGATGTATCATAAAGAGTGGAGACCAAAACAGTGTTCATCGCCTCAAGAATTGAATCAAAGTACTTCACAAAATACATTTCATGAATCTGAATCAAGAGATATGACATCCCAGAAAGAACACAGTCGATCTTATCTTTAGGAGGAACGCTAATTTTCAGGTTATGATCAAGAAAAACATCCCCTTTGTTCGAAAAATAATGATAGGGCGAGCAATATGTAAACCCAAACAGGGTATAACCTTGTGAGTTTTTCCAGCAATCGGAATCAGAATCCAATATGATTGTGCTCTTTTCAAACATATCCAGAACACCATTTCCTTTTGAAACGATTTTCTCAAAAAAACCTTTTCCGAAAACCCTATCCCCAAAGTATTTTTTCTTAGGATCAATTTTATTGACAATAGCTTCAAAAGTATCTTGCTCAAGCAAACTTGATATAATTATTTCATATTTGCTGCAAATAGATTCCAAGAAATACAACAATAATGGACGAAACCTTGCTACGGCGAGAAATGGAGAACAAATTATGCAAAATTCATCTTCCATTCCAGATATAACAAATTTTTTAATATCAGCCACAGATTGAGGGAAAAATACATCTACAAGAACATTTTCCAATCGAATAACCAACGATAGTTTTTTTTGCTGCTTAAGTCTCGCCAAATCAGGAAGAAACACAGGGCCCTTCCTTCTTACAACTTCTTTTGTAGTATCATTCATCTCCATAAAAAATTTGGCGGGAAAATTCAAACATGGTTATTCAAAAATTCTCAATTTACATCATAAAGTGTGTCAAAAATATGACTTTTTGGATTATCCTTAATAACTGTGGAGTTGGAAGATTCATCATTGTGCATTCATTATTGTAAACATTGCTAATAATAAGTGTTTCCATGTGTATTTTTGTAATGCAGTTTAAGGTTTCTCCCATACCCGGAAAGGTGTCAAATTCGCAAGAATTCAAGATTAAGTTTGATGGCGAATGATATATTAATAAACCCTGATTTGAAAAAAATACTGAATTATCAATTTCGCCCACTAAAGTATTACCGTAGAAGAGTAAATGGCCAAATCCCCCTCCTGTTACATTATTATTAAGGAAATTCATCCTTGAGATTTGATTGATACCCTTAATACCTTCAAAGTCTATTGTAACAAAAGTACCTGCATGATTCTGGGCAAAAGTTGAGTAAGAAAGTCGAACAGAAAGAGAATGCCAACAAAGTAAACCAGAAATGTGATGCCCACACCAATTTTTGGTACAATTCAGGTTGTCAATTAAGATATTTCCTCCTTCATAATATGAATTATATCGATTTGCCGTTGATAAAGATTTATAACACAATGAAAAAGAATTTAAGGAACTCTGAGAATACTTACTAGTATCAATGGTGAAGAAAGATCCTATTGTTCCATAACAATAATAAGCACAAGTCCTTAAAAGTGAGCAGTTTCCTAAAAGATCTTGAAAATAAAATGCCCCTCCATAATTATCTCCGCATGAACAGTTTATGAATGAAGATCTATCAACACTAACATTAAAACCAGATGTTCTAAAGAAAACTGCTCCTCCATCAGATGAAGAAAAAAAGTTATTAAATACTGAGAGAACAATAACTGCACATTTGGGGATCGCCAAAGGAGAAAAATGAATCTTGTTCAATGAAGAAACATCGACTTCTTGGCACACCATCACAAAAATAGTGTTTTCTTTCAATTAAAAACGTCTCTTTGTAAACATGAACGATAGCCATTTATATTATGTTTGTTCTCACAGTGATATTTTACTTATTTAAATATGAGTATCAAACCAATCTTGATTTTTCGACCAAAGTCGATATAAATAGTTGTCTTTTTTGGTTCTGCCGCTCCAACGCTGGAGGAGGAATGTTTGTATCGTCAAATAACCAATTGAATATTATTGATTCTCATTTTGTTTCTTGTATAGCCAGCGGGTATTTCGCAACCATGTCTGGTGCAAGAAGGGGAGCTGGTGGCGCATTTTTTTATTTAGGACCAAACTGTTATTGTAGGAATATTTGTGCTCTGAATTGTTCTGCACCCAATGGGCTAGGCGCTGTATACATACAAGTTCCGAATACTATGGGTAATAATGTGCATTATAATAATAGCAATATGGCTGACTGTTCAGCAAGTTCCCATACAGGATTATTGGATTATGGAAACATTATTCTTAAAGAGTATAATGCATCAAGAAACTATACCCCATCAGAAACGTCAGCAATGCACTTTGGATGCTATGTCCAGAATTATGAAGCATCTTTTTGCACCATTGCACTTAACAGAGGAAATACGATATATGGGGGGAGTACATCAACATCAGGATTCAAAAACACATTATATACCAATTTTTATAACAACACTGCCGGTTTGGGTGTTGTGCAGTACTGGGAAAAGCAACAACAAGCTGTTCGGTGTTATTTTGTGAAGAATACGGGAAACACAGATTATAGCTGGGGTCCATCAATTTCTAATCTCCAGTATGTTGATTGTTATTTTGATATATATACTGGTAATTTGAATCGAATATCATGTTTCGTAGACCCATTGATTGGAACAACTCATATACCAAAAAATTCTCAATGCTTCAATTCCATATTACCCACCAGATCAGAAGGAAGGATTCATATATCTTTTATGTTATTCATTAACTTTTTGACTTTATAGTTGATATTCATAGAAAAAAGTCAAACTCTTTCGTTCAATCATTAGGATTGATAATTTGTGTATTTTCAAGAAAATTTTTTTGAAGGAATAGGGATCACTATTATCAAATAATGTAAATGATTGGCAAAGTGGAATTTTTGAAACAATTCGGATTAAATATATCATTTCAACACATTTATCAGAAGGAGTTTATATATAAGGTTTATTTGATAGCAATCAACATGAAACATCACTTATATTTTTCGGTCCACCTAATTCGTAAATATTAGTCCCCAATCAAAAAAGGTCCCACCCCACCATGAACAGTTTTTTTTTCTATATCTATAATAAACATAGTAAACATTGTTAACATTTTTTTCAAATTTAAACTTAATATTAAATTCTGTTGGGTTTGTTTTTTAGAAAGCTGTCATTGGAATTTCATTTGAAAGTTTATGGATAATACTCAGTTTTCTCCATCATCATATAAAAATTTATTCTTTTTTTTTGTGGCAGTATTGCTTCAGGAACACGTTCATTGATCCTTCCTTTTCTTATTATTGCATCAATTCCATTATTTGAATTTTCTTTTTGTTTCCAATAATTTCGCATGGATTATATGATTTCTTTTTGTAAAACAAAGCAAATGGGAAAAAATATCAAAACAAATCATTAATAAACATCATATTTGTTTCTCTTTTATAGTTAAAAACTCATCAAGAATGATCAAGAAAGTGTTAGTATCCATTGAGAGCTTGGAAAATAACAGTGTTCTCATCATGTTGTCTTGGTCTTCTAAGATATAAAAAGAATGAACAAATGATCATGAGAATAACACATCCAACTGCAATATGAAAAGGCTCAATAGAACCAAATATGCTGTTCTCGTTTCTTTCAATGCTCTCAGCTGTTGGAATTGGTGTTGAATCCGGAATCCGAGTAGTTATTACAGGTGTGAATTTCAATGTTTGAATTGGTGTTCTTTCAGGTGTCTCTGCCATTGTCATTCTAATAGAACATGTTGGTTTAAGTGAATATGTTGGTGCAAATGAAGATGTTATTTCTGGTGTCATTTTTGGAGTTCTGATTGGTGATTCTTGTGGTGTTTCTCTTAGAGTCATCGTTGGTGCAAATGTTGGTGTTTCTTTGGCTGTTCGCTTAGGAGTTTTTATTGGTGATTCTTTGGGTGTTAATCTTGGTGTGAAATGATGTTCATAGCAAAAGACTGGTGAGAAGAACACATAATCATAAATCTCTCTCTTTGTGAATGAGTTGTTAATACTAAGAATCAGTACATCACCCAAATATAGTTCTTCTTCCGAATGAGAGATAAATGAATCATAGACTGTAATATATTTGTTATATGAAAATAATAATTTGTCATGATTATCATAAAAGATACAATATTTCATATAAATGGTTGATTCTCTCCCAAAGATCAAATAATCTTTTGGAGAATCATTATGGATGAAACATGTGAATATTATCCTTCCAGGACATTCACTTATTGAGATACAGTGACTTGATAAAATTTTGTTCTTTGAGAATAAGCAATGGTCAAAATTGAAATCCTGATATTCACTAATATACATAAATGAATACTGTTCACATTTGTTATCAGTAAAATTGCAACTCAGACTGTTACTCAAACCTCCATCATTATATATTGTATACGATCCAATATATTGTCTTGAACTTAATGAGACAGAAAACAATTCATGCAAATTTACAGAATACTTGGTATCAGAAAAATGTCCACCTAGTTTTGCCAAGCATCCACTAGAGCAAACCCTCAAGAAGCATATCCAATTAGATGTACATGAAATAACTCCACCTCGAGATTCAGTTGAACAATTGACAAAAAGTGTGTCGGAAACAGAAATAACAAGTTTTCTGTTCCAAAATCGAAAAACACCACCACTTTCAGAACATGATAATATTCTCAAAAAGAAGCAATGAGAAATATTGATATCATTTCCTTCGTATGATGGACCAACGTCTGTATTTTCATTGATGCACTCTGTGGTTGTTCTTCTCATCATAAGAAAACCATGTTTTTCCATGGAGGTATTTGAATCTTTCCTAAAAACCACATTAACCAAACAGAAAATTGATATTAACCAAATTATACTTGTGGTTGACATAGAACAAAGAACATGAATTGATCTTGACATTAATAAAAATGATGGATTCAAAAATCTATCTCCAACGGGAGTCCAATTATCACAATATTGGATGATACCCTTCTCTGTTGTGATTTCCCACAGTAACTGTGAAAAATTGAAAGGATGGCTTGTAATTCAATAAAAAAACTATCAAAAATTCCTTTTTTGATAGTAATATGAAACATGAGTCCGACTCCTGGAGTATTTGTAATCAAAAATGTTTTCCATGAGAATGATTACGATTTTTTGTTCTTCATTGATTATATTTTTCAAAACAACTAAAATGATTAGTTTTTTCATACAGCAGGATGTAATGATAAATGGAATGTGCACTATATGCTGGATTCAAAATCCTGGAAATTGGCAAACTAGGGCTAATAACGCTTTTGAAAGAGTATCTTGTCGTTTTGAATCATATAAGACACAAACACACATTATTAGCTTCTTCAACAATTATCAATACGATCCTGACTTCCAATACAACATTCAGCTCCAATTTTGTGGGTACCCTCATGACAGTCACAATTGTATTCACCCTCATCATTGACTATTAAACCATTTTCCAAATCATGATTGATATTCATTTCTGTTTTTAATGTTAAACTTCCAAATAATTATTTTTTTTATATGCTTTCGAAGAAAGGTAATGAGTCATTATACTTCCAGACTGTGATAACAAATAACTATATATAAAAGCTGAACAGCATGATTTTTATATGGGTCATTTTTTAATTGTTTCCATTCCATTAATTCGGTTTTGTTCTTTAAACAAACCCATTCATGATAATTAATCTAGAATGTGATATATTTTTTTCTTGCCAGTATAACATTCAAAAAAAAACATCATTAATGATATATCCCAATTAGATTTTAGTGCAAGAATTCCAATTTTGGTCAAATTATAATAGAATATATTCGATCATCTTCTATTAAGATAAACAAAATTGCTGGCTTATATTGACATATCGTTTCGTGGAGTTCAATAATTGAACTTCAATTTGCTCCAATGAATGAAGGGGAATTCAAATATTGGATTTTGAATATTGCTTTTCAAAGAATTTCTTTAAGAATGCTTATTCTTTATTTGGTGTCGTAGTATGCTTTGTTTCCACCCAATCTTGAAGCTGAAGTGTATGTCACTGCCCACTGTCCTGCTGGAACCCAATCTTTAGTTGATGGAAAAACAGAAGCATATCTACCAGGCTTAACACTAGTTCGGTGTTTGCGTGATGGATGAAAATAGGCAGAATAAACAAGATTGTCTTGAACACCTGATAACCAAACACCACCATCCGGATTTGAACGGGAGGCCTTTCTAACATCAAGAACATAACCAATTGCATTTCCTATTTGATCAAGAAGAACATTGATATCACCATTAACACTAACCTGTAAATCAAGAGGAATTGAACCACCATTCATTTCTGGTTCATCTTCAAGATGGTGATGTTGAATACGGGGGAATGGTTTACGAGAAATCCTCTTGTGTGAGTATTGAAGAGAATACCCCAGTACAAGAAATGCAAAAAACATTGATAAAAATGATCATTAATGGTATTCTGAGAAGGATAAAAATTGAATAACTGCTAAAAGTCAATTGTTTTATCATCTCAAAACTATATATTATTGGATATTCAATACAACATCAATTCGTTTGAATGTTGAACTTCGTTCGAAAATACAACAACATCAGATAATACCACCATGAATATATATTCTATCGAGTCCTTATTAATGAAAATAGTTGAATTGCACGTAAAACAGGACATTTTCAAGTATTAAGGCTATTCAGAATACATATTGAATTCTCATATGATTTAAAAATAGACTGAACATGACAAGATATAATGTAATGCACTCTCTTTTAATTTATATATTTTGATAACATGGTTTCATCTCCCCCATAAAAGGTAATTTAAATGGATCATATGATTCTCATTGATAAGAAAAAATGATCAGAAATAGTCTTCATGTTCAATGAACATGAATTTAATAAATATTATGTTCTGTTTTGATTCAAAGAAAATGGTATTATTATGTTGGAAAATTGCTTTTAAAAATCTCATTGTTTATAATAGATTATCAATTGAACCATTTTTCTCAAATCCTTGTGTGCTCATTGTAAGATTAACATCTGAGAACAGTTCATTATTGAGCATATCGTCTATGTTGATCCTAAAGAGTTCAGGACGGAGGCAATCCTTAATCAAATCAAGTGCAGGTTTGAGAGAGATTTCTGATAAAGAGTGAGGTAAGATATGATTAGAAATTGCCTCTAAAAGCTCATGAGGATTATGATATTCTTCATATGCAGGTTTGTGTGTCAATAGCTCAAGGAATATTATACCAAGTGCCCAAATATCATTTGCTTTTGTGAGAGTTCCTTTTAGACGTTCAGGGGATTTATATACATCAAAATCAACAGAGTATTTTGTCTGATAGCGACAACTTAACATTGATATTGGCATTCTTAATTTCAGAACGCCTGATGTTGTCTTAATATATATTAATGATGGTGATATATTACCATGACCATTTGATAAATCCGAATGGTGTATTGCTCTGACTGCAAGCATAAGAGATTTGAACCACCTAATGCATGTACGAGTAGATGGAGGAGTCTCTATTGTCTTGACATACTCTGACAAAATTGGGGATTGAACCGCTTCAGTAATAACGACAAACCTAGGTGGCTTTGTTGTCATTCCCACAGAAAGTATATTAAGCAAATACGGAGAGGAAATACTTTTAGCGAGATTAAGCTGAGAAAAAGCAGAATTCTGGTCATTATTAGAAAGGTTATCATTCACGAACTCGTACCAAAAAACTTGAACAAGGGTTTCTTTCTCCAATGCAATATAGCACACAAAATCATTGTAAGAAGCAAGAATATGGTTTGTCTTCTTGAAGCGCTCTGCAAAGTTGTTCGAATCGTGTTGCTCGGACATTTTACTAATCGTTTTATATAATGAAAGGAAAGAAAAAGGAATCTGGGGAGAAGAAGCAATCTGCGAAAGAAATCCTGAAGGAGATAGTTGAGTCATTCCAGAATGTAGAGAATAGAACGACATTGAAGCCAAAAACGGAGTCAGAATCTGATAAAAACCCAGAGATTAAAAAGGTTTATAATTGCATTATATGCTCTGATCCAATCAAACAAAAAGATTATGCTGCTTCGCTTTGTTGTTGTGGTTCTGTTTGCCATGTCCAATGTTTGGCAAAATTCAAATCGCAAAGCCCTCTTCCCTTGTGTCCCAAGTGTAATAATACATACAGTGAGAGCCAGGTACTATTATGCTATTTATTGAGCAATCAAATCAATGCAGCTTCAAAATAGACCAAATCTCCTTAAAAGACCTGCCCAATGGCTGCCTTGTACGCCAATCATAGAATCATCGTCCCCAATGGTCCCTAAATATGTAACTAATGGCCGCTGACTTACATGTAAGAATAGTAGCTTTTTAATAAATATCTTTTAACACCAGAGCTATTCATGTCTATCGATACCCAGACAAACATCTCCGGTACATGAAGAACATTTGAGAAAAAGCAGTTCAGAACTTGATGATGTTGGTCTTACTGTTCTCGGCTGTGATTTCTGCCGAGAAGAACTATTGCATTCGTACAGAGGATGATCTTCCCCAATGTATTATTAGTAACTATACGCTTATTCAGGATATTGATGAGTTGTATTCTGAGATTACCGAGAGTGATGTATTCAACGTTGAAATCATCAATACAAAGAATACTACAGTTATGGTAAATGCTACAATGTTGAAGAATGCCAATATTGTTTTCCGAGGAATCGAAGGGTCTGTAATTCAATTATTTGTTAAGCATGATAAAGTGAATATGCCGACCAAGCTTGGATTTTATGACATAGAAGTTGAAGTTGATTCTGATCCAATATTTTCCATAAGAGAAATCGTGTTTTACAATGTTCAATTTAGATTTAGCTCCAATGTCGAGCTCAAGGCCCATTCTTTAGAAGGTGATCTTAGATCAATAAGCTCTTTTGCAAAAGTTAATGTGACAAACATTGTAACAACTGCTAATAAGGAGTCATACATGCCAACCAAATCGTCTGAGATAACTGTTCGTACGTCTTTGGAGCTTTACGCCCCAATTTTGGCTTCAACAATACAAATGGATCCTTTATCAATGAATCTATTTGTTGGTGATATTAACATATTGTTCTCGATAATTAACAATTGCCAGGTAATGATATATCACAGTTCTAAGTCCGTTCCAATGACATTGAATATTAATGATGAAGAATATGGTGAGTTGGATATTGCCTACAAAATCCATGTTTCTAATTCTGCTGAGATTGGAATAACATACAAACAGTACATATTGAATCCCTCTCCAGTTGTAGATGTTTATCTTTCGGGTGGTGCAAGAATGGTAGCTAAATCTCAGTCAATATTATCATCTACCTATGTTCAAGGATCAGCAATCATTGATTTCACAGAGAGCGTAAGAAAAGTTAAATTCTCCAGAATTACTGTTGAAGATGAAGGAAATCTTGTTTTTATTGGTACTCCACAGTCTATTGAAGTTTCAGCATTTAATTTTATTGGTTTATCTCAAATAACATCAACATACGATATTACTATATTTACATCAATTCTTGAGTTTTCAAAGAAGAAAGAAGTTTATGGATTTTGCGAAAACATTAAATTCATTGGTGTGGTAAAAATGATCAACGATGAATCATATGCCACTCTTCCGTCAGTTCAATTCGTGAACCCACAAATGGACCTCAAATTTGGTAATAGTGCTTTTGGAGGAATATCAATTAATAATATTGATATTTCAAACCCCACTTTTAGTTTCAATTACCAAGAAACAGAGATGCCATCTGACAAAGATATTGAAACACTTGTGACAAATACTACCAATATGTTTTGCGCAAGAGATATTCAATGTGAAAAATGGCAGTTCACCAAACCTAGTATGGTCAAAGGTTTTAGCAACGAAAATTCATTAATGGCTCCTCAATGTAGGAGAAGATCTTTTGATGGTCTTATTTGCTTCGGTTTTCAACTTGAGAATTATCCATCCCAAGTATATCCAACAGTATGTTATTCAGAAGACCCTAACTTTTGTCCAAAAGGTAACATTATTGTTAATGCAGCAACTGCCTCATTATTATCCGAAAAGCTTTCTGATAAGGCAAAAGATATCGAATTATCTGTGCTCTCTCCAATGCCAGCTGGATCTGGTTTTGATTTTGATAGAATCCCCAACCCTGTGAATGTGAAAATTTCTTCTTTAATCAATACAATGGATGTTAGAGTTTTCGTATCAGATCGCACTAAAACCGTAATAAGACAGCTCTTATTAGTTGGAGGCTGTACAACATTCATATCCAAAACCCAAGGAGCACCATACACATTCGATATTCAATATTTAAGGTTTTCCAATGGAGCCAGCCTTTCAGCTTCATCTTTGAATACAATTGATTTCACTCATATCTCCATTTTTATTGTGGATCTTGATGGAATTGGCTCTTTCTCTCTTGAAAAGATTCCTAATGCTAAAATACCCATTCCTGGATCCATAAACATCACATTCCATCCCGATCAATGGGCATTTCAATATGATAATAACCCAGTGAAATTTATTAAGAAGTCTTTGATTTCTAATGCATCTCTTCTTATTCATCAAGGGTCTTCCATCAACATCTTCAAAGGTACAGATTCTGGAGCAACAAATCCTTTGCGATTGGGAAGGTACGAAGGCGAAATTGGAATTGATTATCTGAAAGTTGGGCCTGGATTCAATGATAAAGACAAGGCCATCATATTTACTTCTCGGTACTCAACTGCTATCCAAACAATGTCGGCACATCTCCCATTAATATGCAAATCAGATTACTGTAGTCTCTTCATTGATTCAAAATCAGCTGATATTCCTAACTTAACATTACAATCACAAAATCTTCCAAGAGAATCTATTCTCGAGATTCGTCAATCATCTTTAATTCAAACACCATTTTATATTCAACAAATTAGTTTGTCCAATTCAACTAGGATTGAGTTTTCTAGATCTGATTTACTTTCTGCAACAATCCAAGAGCTTTATATAGAGCCATCATCATCAGCAAAGGTTGTTGGATTTGATATTAATTCAAATATCTCCCTTGATTCACAGTCATCTTTGAATCTTTATGATTGTGATTTGGTGTCTGTAGGAATTCTTAAACTTGAAGCCATTTTAGGGGGTTCAGCCTCCCATGTTATGATTCATAATGACACACAATCTCTCACAATACCACAAAGAGTTGAAGTCACATGGTCTGTGTTGCCAAATGTTAACCCCATATCATCATCATACCATGTGATTGAACTATTTGACCAAGTTGAGAACTCAACCTCAATTTTCACTCCTATTACATTCCTTAATGTACATGAAATTGATATCAAAGATAGGAATGTGGTTGCATTACTTTCATATCCATCAAAGTATGTTCAACTTGATCTCAATGTATCTACCCAAGATAACGCTGGAAGAAGAATGATGCTGGTCATAATTGGAGTATCAGTAATGATTATCCTTATGGCTCTTATTTTATACATGTTTGTTTGCCGAAAAGGTGATGACATTACTGATTTACCACTACTCTCTGGAGAACAATAAAAAAGCTATTCAATGATATTTTAGTCAAGTTTAAGGTTGGAAAACACAGAACGAACGAAAAGATTTGATGATAAAAACCCAATGCTTCCACAAATCAAACCAACAATCCCAGAAAACAAAATACATTTAACAAAAAACCGAATTGCATTTACCAAAACAAAGCCTTGAATATAATAATAAACAAAATATAGGCAGTAAATAAAAATTGCTCCACCAATTGATGCTGGACCCAAAAAAGAAACCCATTGCCAATTATAGTAATCCTTTTGAAGTCGGAAATATGTCACAATTATTGACATACATGATGATACAATTACTAAAACAATTAAAATGAGAATAATATTTCCGAAACCAAGATATTGAGTATTTCTAAAATATGAACATAATATATAGTAAACCTCATGAAGTACAATAGCAGAACCATTAAGTGCAGAGATGATGCAAACAGAGAAAAACTTGAGATACCAAGGTAATTTTGGAAGACTTCTTGCAATCAAAGCAATTTCACTTGGGGCAGAATTAAAAACTTTTGTTTTTCTTGCCACCCATCCACCAAGCATACCAATTGGAATATATGTGAATACAATCACTAATAATAATACTATGATGCTTCTGATTTCAATTTTATAATTAATACTAGATAATCGGGCCACGAAACTATCAATTGTTATATAACAAGAAAATACAACAAAGGGGGCAAAAACAGAACCAAAAACTAGTCTTAACCATTTCTTGATTCCAAAACAATTGGATACCGAAACTGTTACAAATCCATTTGCCAATGTTGAAACAGAAAAAACACAAATGAAAATAATCGCCAACATTAAATAAGATTCTGCAAATAATGAGCGAGATATTGATAAAAAGAAGAATAAAGCAACTCCAAGATGAAAACCAGTACTAATTAAGACTGTCAGAAGACCAGAACTTTTTGGAGGCCTAAAAACATCCCCATGAAGTATTTTCCATCCTCTATCACTTGTTGATTGAAAGTCAAAATCATCAAAATCCTTGATCGATGTACTATGATCAAAATCAGCAAACATTCTACGCAAAATCAATAAAACAACAATTACCAAAGCAATTGATTGAAAAATAGCAATAATCATGGCTGCTTTATGATAATTTGTAGCAAAAAAGCGCTTGTCATTGATCAAGTCATACTTTTTGGATCCAGAAGTGGAAGATTTGATGAAAATGGCTTTAAAATTAATATCTAACCGGATCCCTACATCAACAACCATTGAATTAACAGGTTTTACGTATGTTTCTTCTATTTGGTCCTTGCTATTGACGTGTATAATAAACTCAAATTGGTTATGTATAAAGATTTCACTATTATTGACGAATCCCATTTGACAACCAATATATTGGCCATCAAACAAAAATATATATGATGTTTCGGCTATTAACATATTATTTAGCTGATCATATTCAGGTTTCTGAACTGTATTTAAAAAAGGCACCAATATATCAGATTCTCGATAAAAGTCAAATGTTAAATCTATGTCTATATAGCTTATTCCTAATAAATTCTCTAAAATATTTGGCTTTTGTTGCTTTGAAAAAGGAAATGAATTATTAAGTTGATTACTTAAAAATGAAAAGTTCCTATTACTAAAACCATAAAAATAAAAGCTTATTCGATCTTTATCAGTATAACTTCGTCTAATTGATACAAAAATAATGGCTAAAAACATTGTTCAAACTCAACCAAGTACAATAATTTTCACCCAGCCAAACACAATTTGAACTTTGATTTATACCATGATGATGATGCTTGACTGAGTGAGAAATGATAAAACTCCATGGATGATAATTCTTACAATCAGAAGATAGAACATTGATGGAATGAATTCTATTATCAGTTTTAATTTATCCATTTAGAGACTCAGAATACTTAGCTAGCTAAGAATTCGAGCATAAACAGGAAAACTCAAATTAACTCATGCACATAAAGCAAATTATTGTCTTCCCCGAAATTAAATCTCTGCTAAATGATTATTTATGTTTTCTGAAATGCAATGGGTTATATAGCTATTTTATGATTGAGCATTTTATCTGATTGACAAGCATTTCCAGATTGATTCTTAGCCTTATTATCGGATATTTTCTAGATTTCAATTCTTGTTGACAGTTCAGAAGACAAATCATATAGGTTCCATCGTAAATAGATATGATCTACGTAAGTAAAGCTAATACTGTATGAATTAAAGAAACATGAAAAGTTAAACATTATCAATGAAGTTGTGGCAAATTAGATACTTGGCTTTTTACACTGCTTTTTATGATGTTCATGGCTCAATGATCAGAAATGAATGGTAACTTCATTTTGATGTTAGTCTGGGTGCCTTTTTCACCAACAATATGCCAAGAGTAACTTTAAAAATTGCAATATATATAATAATGCAAACCAACAATCAGAAGATAAAATCACTATTCCATATATCAAGAAGAAGAGAAAACACAAAATACATACGATCGAAACAGATGAGATTAAGCACAAATGATTTCATTGTCATCATTAATCTGCAAGAAGAGAACCATTTTTATTTGAAAATGATGAATACAAAACAATTAAATCGGCTATTGAGACAAGGTATAGATTTTTGCCTACTTGGTATACATTAGCATATCTTAGTAATCAAACAAGTTTTACCAATTGTGAGACCTATCTGGATGGAGTATTCAAATCATGATGTTCATGACATTGAAAATCAATTTTTGCTTGGTAGCAGTTTAAATGATTGCTCCAATATTGGAAGAAGATCAGGAAACTATTGAAATACAAGCTCCTCCAAGAATTTGGTTTTCCATCATGAATGGAAAAACCTTGACTGATGATCCAATTGATGTTGGAATCCTTGATATTCTTGTATATATTAAGGGAGGTTCGATTATTCCATGTTTTATAGAATCATATTTAGATACACTTAAACAGGCCCTTCCGTCTTCTGATTGCATTAGATGAGAATGGGAAAGCTGAAGGAGATTTATATATGGATGATGGAAAAACATTTGAATATATGAAGGGTAGTCATCTCTATAGGCATTTTTCATATAACAACCTGATTCTGAAGAATACAAACATCAATCAAAATGGTAATTCTCCAGAAATATTTAAGGATTCCATTATTTCCGAAGTAGTTGTATTTTGCAAAGGAAAGATGAATGTAATAAGTGGACTGTCACTGAAAATTATAAATGAATTTGGGGTTAAGGTATAATAAATGGAAATCATTGATATTTGATTTTTCCTTCTTTAAGAAGATTATAGTAGTTTGTCCGGATGGGATCTATTCTTATTAATGAATCACATTGTTCTCGAATTAAACTAATATCATTCTCTTGTGATGCAACTAAAAGTAGCAATCTATATCCAGTACAAATACTTTGAGATTTTTTCACTAATGCTTGTCCTAATTCTCTTAACCTTGGAATAAAAGAGGCATCTTTCCTGCATAAATATTGAATATAATTTCTGGATGCCTCATTGTTATTTAATGCAACAAGAGATGCCTCTACGAAAGAAAACTCTTCCTCAAGATCCAATTTCAAGAATTCAGCCGAGATCTTTCTTCCATTCCAAGCACTGTTGTTC
>Ga0074193_1000156_pt1 | contig 126909 bp, 105 predicted proteins | sample EPASupsiteHSE605_FD_64523 | JGI IMG/M metagenome (GOLD analysis project Ga0074193, IMG submission 64523) | Bioremediated contaminated groundwater from EPA Superfund site, New Mexico - Sample HSE6-05 | ecosystem: Environmental > Aquatic > Deep subsurface > Groundwater > Contaminated ... | reverse complement strand
ACAGTAAGATACTATGTCTAGAGGATTATGAAGCACAACATAGAGTTTATATAGATAACTCTAAATCAGCAGAGAAAATAAAGCTGCCCAAATCTAATGTAATTAAATTCATTTTAGAGAATGACGGATGGATTTGTTTACGGCCTTCCGGAACCGAGCCCAAACTTAAAATTTATGGAGAATTCAAGGGGAATAGTTTAAAAGAAGGCCGGGATATCTTGACCAAATCTATAAATTGGGTAGAGACCATCATCAATAACTCGGGGTCAGACCCCGAGTTATTGTAAAGGGGATAGTGCGAAATGGAACCAATAACTATTGATTATTCAAAATCATTAGGTTTTTTAAGGCAAAATGAAATAGATGTTTTAGAAGAAAGAATAAACCAGTGCCATGATATGCTTCATAATGGAACCGGGCAGGGCAGTGATTATCTGGGATGGGTCGATCTGCCTGATAACTATGATAGAGAAGAGCTTGCCAGGATTAAAACTGCTGCTGAGAAGATCAGAAGTGAATCAGAAGTATTTTTGGTAGTTGGGATAGGCGGTTCCTATTTGGGAGCAAGGGCAGCCATTGAGATGCTGAACCATAGTTTTTATAATGAACTCCCCAGGGATAAGAGAAAAGGACCTAAAATATATTATGTGGGTCATAACCTTAGTTCCACCTATATAAACCATCTGTTAGAAGTCATTGAGGGACAAGACATATCTATAAATGTAATATCTAAGTCCGGGACAACGACGGAACCTGCTTTGGCTTTTGCAATATTTAAGGAATATATGGAAAATGAATATGGAAAAAAAGAAGCCACCCAGCGAATCTATGCAACAACTGATAAAAGTAAGGGTGTACTAAGGGAGCTGTCTTTTCACGAGGGATATGAAACCTTCGTAGTACCAGATAATGTTGGGGGAAGGTATTCAGTATTAACACCAGTGGGGCTGCTTCCCATGGCTGTTGCCGGAATAAATATAGACGAGGTTATGGAGGGGGCCAGGGCTGCCGCCAGGGATTTGAGGATTGATAATATAAAGGTTAATAGCTCTTATCAGTATGCTGCCATTAGAAATATATTATATGACAAAGGCAAGACGACAGAAATTATGGTAAATTATGAACCTCGGCTATTCTATTTAGGTGAATGGTTTAAACAGCTCTTTGGTGAAAGTGAAGGTAAGAATGGCAAAGGCATATTTCCGGCTTCTGTGAACTTCACAACCGATCTGCATTCCATGGGACAATACATACAGGACGGAAGAAGAAACATATTTGAAACCATATTAAATGTTGAAGAATCATCTGAAGATATTATTATAAAAGAAACAGAAGAAGATATGGGGTTAAATTATTTAGCGGGAAAGACCATGGGCTTTGTTAATAATAAGGCTTGCGAAGGGACTTTATCAGCTCATATAGACGGAGGAGTACCAAACCTGATTATAAATATCCCTGAAATATCCCCATACTATTTCGGTTACTTAGTCTATTTCTTCGAAAAAGCCTGCGCAATCAGCGGATACCTACTAGGCGTAAACCCCTTTGATCAACCAGGAGTAGAGGCCTACAAAAGAAATATGTTTAAGCTATTAGGTAAATAAGCTCACGCAGTGCCTGATTGCCTGCTTTCGTCAGGAGGTGGGTAAATAATTATCCCCTCTTGTTCGATATTTTTCATCATTTTTTCATTGGTGATACTTCGCATTTCGATTACATCTATTTTATAAATACCTGCAGCCTCATCAAGGTTACCATATAATCCCACCGGGAGTTTCCCTTCACAATCGATGACCAGGTCGATATCCGAGTTATGTTTATAGTCACCGCGGGCTCGAGAGCCGAATAGGATGGCTTTTTTAATGTCTTCATGTTTGTTCAATTCATTTAAAATGGCCTGTAAAATCTTATCTGGCAAACCAAATCTCATTTGTTAATCGCCTTGCTTAAATTTTGCGCTAATACTGACAGCTGGGGATAATAGTTGAGCTTAATTTTTTTATAAATCTCGATTGCTTTTGGTTCATCATAGGTATGTGCTGTCAGGTTGCGATCATCGATCATCTCAATCCATACATCCCCATTATGGATCAAATCGGCACCAAAGGATTCCTTAAAAGCGCGGCGCGGCGAATTCACTACTGCTATGCCTTCATATTCCAGGAACGCTTTCAGTAATTTCCATGCTAGTTCAAAGGTGAATTCGAAACGCTGTATCGCTGCATCATATATAAAAGGATTAGATTCATCCGCGTCCAGTGCTTCTTTTAACCGCAATAATGCATTGTTATAATTAATTAGCCTATTTTTAATCCTCTCCTGATTCATATCGCCTGACACCCCGCTTTCTAAATATTGTAAATTCATAATCACATTATAGATGGTAAACCAACGCAGTTCAAGCTTCCACCAGAATAACTCGGGGTCATTAATTTTCCCTGCTATTCTGGAGGGGAAATACTTTGCCTTTGACCGAACAAATGTTCCCTAAATTGCATAAAATATGGTAAAATTTTTTTGGCAATAGAAAATATCTGCTGAACAAACGAATTAGGGAAAGTGATAGGAGGCATTGATAAATGGCTAGGGTGAAAATCGAAAAAATACGTGATGAAATTATTGCTTTACGGCCGGTATATACAGATACGGGGAATGCCACGGAAATATGGCTGGCTTCAGGGGAAATCCTGCTGGATGACCGGGGACTTAAGTCGGTGCTGAATGCTCTGGCCCGTACCTATGCTATTGATCTGCAGGCGCAGCGCTTAGGTCTGGAGCAGAGTTTGCGTCGGAGTGGGGTTTTGCCGTTCCACCTGGGAGCCAGACGGGTATTCATTCCATTGAAGATGCGCCGGGCTATCAGTGAAAATGATATGGTATATGGTTATATAGATCTGCATTATCTGGATGAGATTCACCAGGGAAAGGCCAGGGACTGCAGGGTTCATCTGACCACGGGACAGGATATGGAACTGCTGAGCAGCGCTGCCACTGCGTTTAAGAGTCGGCATATGGGTATGATGCTGCTGGAGTCTCTGGATAGTTGTACTGCCAATGAAGAGGAGGAACGAGAGATTATAAATGTGGTGCTGTCTTTAATAAGATGTTTCAAAGCGATAGGCAGCAGTCTGCAGCGAATTGAGGAACAGATTGCAGAAGCAAATACGGAATATGGGGTCAATGAATAACTCGGGGACAGGCCCTCTGTTTCCTATCGAAAACATCAGGGATAGTCTCCCCGTTTCTGGTCCGGAGTTATTGCCGACCATGAAGAGGTTGACATATAATGATAAATACACAATCGTCTTAAGGAGCAAAGTTATGGATAATGAGAAAGTATATCTTCTGAAGTTACTCTCAGCCGCTATCCGGGGGCAGAAGCCACCAGATCCAGATTTTGATCCGGTTGATTGGGAGCGGATATTTTCTGAAGCCGCTGCTCATGAGGTGCATACCCTGATATATCCGGCTGTAAAAACCTTATCCCTTCCGGTTCAACCACCTCCGCACGTATTGGATAAGTGGGAAAGAATATGCCTTCTTTCCGCAACTCGGCAATTACAGTATATGAACGAAGCTTATCGAGTTTTGCAAGTTTTGGCGGATTCAAATATATCCGTGATTGTTTTAAAAGGTCTTTTGCTTCGAGAGCTATATCCTCAATCTGAGTTACGCACTATGGGTGATATAGATCTGTTGGTTAAGCCGATAGATGTGGAATTGGCCGGACAATTGCTTAAGGCTGAGGGGTATTCACGGAAAGAGCATAATGGTCTGGTTGACGCATTCAATAGTATAAATTTCTTAAATATTGAATTGCATTATGCTCTTTTTAATCCAGAAAGATTTGGGAATCTTCATGATTTTGAGAAGCAGCTTTGGGAGCATGCCAACTATTGCACAGTTGGAGGACAATCGGCTTTTACACTTTCTTTAGAAGACAACTTAATATATCTGCTGGTACATATGGCTAAACATTTTCAGAATGCAGGTTTTGGCCTGCGCCAATTATGTGACGTAGTATTATTCATAGAGGCCTATGGTCAAGAACTCAACTGGAGTTACTTCGGGGCTACCATCCAGCCAATAGGTTATGAACCCTTTGCTATGACTGTATTGGAGACCTGCAGGCATTTTCTTGGGCTTAATATGCCATTGCCTTTAACCTGTAATAAGCAGCTGATAGTCGATAAAGACGATGTATTTATATTTATTCAGGATGTCATTTCCGCCGGGGTGTATGGGCGGAAAACTGAAAGCCGTTCCTTTGGCAATGGAATGATGAACGAATTGCAAAAATCTGATAATTCCAAAACCCTAGCTAAATTTGCGCCCTACCTTTCTTTTATTTCCCATGTTTTATTTCCCGCTTACTCGAAATTGGGCGAGCGGTATTCATATGCATGTAAATACCCATTGCTGCTGCCCATAGCATGGCTGCACCGGGCATTTTTCGTAACTTTTGTCCGTAATTCACCTCAAGAAGTTATGAGTATTATCAAAAATGCACCGGTGATTGCCAGCAACCGCCTTGATCTTCTGAAGAAATTAAACTTAATGGTGGGGTCAGACCCCAATATTAAGTAAAATAATTAATTTACGCCCGTAAGGGTGTTTTTTTATGTAAATGTCCAGAAATTGTCCAGAACGAAATTGTAGAATATTATTGTGTATTGTACTCTTTTGTAGAAACGGCAGGGATTAGAGTAAATTTTGATAGGCATTGGGAGGAGATGAATACTTTGACTTCAAGAAATATCATTTCATTTCTTCTATTAACCATGCTATTTATAGCATGGCCTTTTGAGGGTGCCTCTGCTGCTACTGACCAGGAAATACTTGCTTTAATGAAGCAGCCTTTTGAGGTAAACGGTCAAGTCGAATATATTAAAAGTGATTACATAATCAGAATGGAGAGGTTTTTTACTTCTCACCGCTTTACCACTGAACAATATGACCAGATACTTGCCCGCGTAAATGAGGCTCGAGAAATTCTGAAGATGGAGAGGACAACCGATCCTACCGCCATGACCTGGCAGTCGGAACACAGGCTGCTCAGGCTGATTTATGAAGGAGGCGAGATAGCCAACCTGACCATAAAGTACGGCAAAACCGATGTGGGTCATGGATACCTGGCTTTCTATGAAAAAGATGGTCGAAAGATAGATGAGATTTACTATGCGGAGAACAGTTTTAAGATAACTGGGACAAATTATGGCATTATGTTGATTGGCGGCCTTATAATGGCACTAATTGGTATTGTTCTAGGGATTTACCGCCGCCGGCTTTTGGCTTTGTTAAATTGATAATAGAATTCTCTATGGGAGATGAATGGTTTGAAAATTAAGCAGGGTTTTATGCTCAGGGAAATAGCTGGCACCTGGATTGTTGTACCTCTTGGTCAGAGAGTGGTTGATTTTAACGGCTTAATAACTCTGAGCGAAACCGGTGCTTTTCTATGGAAAAGGTTGGAGCAGGGGGCTGGTGAAGATGAATTGACTACAGCCTTGCTGGAGGAATACGATGTAGATATGGAGACGGCGAGTGCTGATGTAGCTGAATTCCTGGGATCACTGGAAACAAGCGGAGTAGTGGAATGAGGAATTCTGATGATGATAGATATCTCTGGTTTGACACCACCAACGGTATGATGCAAGCGGCAAAGAGAAGCGGGGAACCGCTAATTGGTACCTTCGAGCTAACTGCAAGATGTAACCTGGCTTGCAAAATGTGCTATATTCGCCGTGATGCTGGTAATCAACAGGTCATATTGCAGGAAAAAAGTGCCAAACAATGGATTAGCCTTGGAGAGCAAGCTGCAAAAGCTGGCACATTATTTCTGCTTTTAACTGGTGGAGAGCCACTTATTAGACCGGATTTTAAGGAGATTTATGAAGCCTTTACTCAAATGGGTTTTATAATAACTCTATATACAAATGCAACACTTGTAACTGCAGAATTTGCAGAGTGGATAGCAAAAATTCCTCCCAATAAGGTGGAAATTACACTCTACGGAGCCTCGCCAGAAACCTATGCTGCTGTAACTGGCTCTGCAAATGCATTTGAGAAAACCTTGCGTGGAATTGATTTATTGATTGAGGCTGGTCTAAAAATTACACTTAGAACCACCATAATACACAAAAATATGAACGATATTGCAGCCATGAATATAATCGCTAAAGATAGAAATTTAAAAATGGAGAATACTCTATCTGTAATAAAGCCAGTAAGAGGGGCAATTTCAAATACAGAAGCTGAGAGGCTTTCCCCTTTGGAAATCAAGAATTTAGAACTGGAAGAAATATCTTCGGATGAGGAATGTGAACCAACTTATAAATCACGTGCCTTAAAAGTGACAGTTAGTAAGGAACCTATGTTTTGCTCTGCAGGTAAATGTTCATATTGGGTTGCATGGGATGGGAGAATGCTGCCCTGCGCTATGATGGATAAACCTTATTCTCTGCCATTTTGCTCAAGCTTTGAGATGGCTTGGGAAAAATTAAAATTAGGCATACTTGATATAACTTCACCCGAAGAGTGTGGAGTTTGTCAGTATAAACCATATTGTTCAGTATGTCCTGCTAAATTACAGGCTGAAACAGGTTCATTTAACGAATTGAGTCAATATGTGTGTGAAATGGCTCATATGGTGTTTGATAAACAAGCTAAAATATAAATTTAAAGGGGGAATTTATATGAGTAAAAAAGTATATGTAAAACCAAGCATTGACATGATTGCATTGCGTTTAGAGGAGCGCCTCGCTGTTTGTGATTCATGGTATTTGTCAAAATGGCATGTGGCGGGATGTAATTCTAACCAGTACCAGGTAACTTCACCGGGAACATGCTACTATATTGATGAATATTCGGGCAGTTAATAACAACAACTTTAATTATGTAGATATTTACTAAATACTACATAAGGGGAGCATCACCTAATGCTGAATATTTCCATAGCTGGTTTAAATATTGATATGCAAGTTCAGCCGGATTCAAATGCAGATATATCTAATTTTAGTACGTTCCAAAGAAAAAATAATGAGCCACCGAACATCACAATTAACTTTAACGCAACTCAAGAACTACTAACATCCGGCATAAAAATATACTCCGAAGAAGGCCTATCCTGGTGGAAAAGTGGTAACAATACAGAAGTAGTCATAACAAAAGAAGAGGGAACTCCCCCCCGTGCCATTCTACACGCCAATGAAACCTGGACTGATATACATATGAGAATCAATGCAACGAACACGTCCCAGGGCGTCCTGAAGACTTTAGGTGAAGTCGCCTTCAGGACAAGTATTCTTTTTTACTCCGGATTAGTTGTTCATGCCGCGGCCATAAAGTGGAATAACAAAGGAATAATACTCTCCGCCCCATCAAACACGGGTAAAAGCACCCAGGCTAGTTTATGGGAGAAGAACATGGGTGCAACCATCTTAAATGGTGACCGCCCAGCCATGCGGATGCGGGGAACTGTTCCGATGGTTTATGGAACGCCGTGGAGCGGTTCCTCTCCTGACTTTCAGAATTCCAGTGCATCCCTTTCGGCAATCATCATGCTCGAGCAGGGCGTGCAGAATCGTCTTCGGGAACTACCCCCTTCTGAAGCAGTCAGCCGTCTGGCAGCCCGATGCTTTCTTCCTTATTGGGATCGTTATTTAATGGATATGGCCCTGTCGAACCTGGAGAAAATTGTCCAGCAGGTGCCGGTGGCCCTATTGCAGTGTAGGCCTGACCAGGAAGCGGTAGAGTTGGTGCGCGGTTGGATTGTATGAATCAAGATATGCAGATAAGAAATATTAAAAGCAAGGAACTTATACCCGCGATTGAGAGTGTGCTTTCAAGTGGGATTAGTGCGAAAATAAAGGTTACAGGTAACAGCATGTACCCGTTCCTACGGGATGGGGTGGACAGTGTGATGTTTTCCCCAGTTAAACCGAACAATTTGAAACGCGGGGATATTATCCTGGCCAGGAGAGAAACTGGTCAGCATGTTCTGCACCGAATTGCAAGGAAAGGCGAGAACTCCATTTATATACTGGGAGATGCCCAGGAAATGGTGGAAGGACCATTGTTACCAGAACAGGTTATTGCCGTAGTTACCTCAGTGTGGCGCAAGGAAAAAATGTTTGCCTGCAGTGGCCTGGGGTGGAGAACATTATCACTTTTGTGGCTGCTGGTGAGGCCTTTCCGAAGATATATACTTTATAGTTACAGAACTTTGCGAAGGTGGATTTGATACCAGGCTTAGGAGGGCTGGGAATTGAAAAAAGTGGGTTTGGAGCTGAAATGGATGGCCGGTCATTCCCGGTCTTTTGTTTTTTCCCTCCTTTTTTTGAGTGTGGGTGGAGCAATAATGGCAATCTGCGGGGTGGGCTTTGCGCTGGCTTCACGAACCCTGATTGATGCTGCTACCGGTGCTAATCATGCCAATGTGTGGTCTACTGGTGCAGTAATGGGGGCTGTTATCCTGCTGCAGATTAGCTTACAGTCTGCGATTTCGGTGGTCAGTACCAGAACTACAGAACAACTGGGCAACCAGATGAGGCGTGATTTGTTTAATAAATTGGCCAGAACCGAGTGGATTTCTTATTCCGCTTACCACAGTGGTGATATAATTACCCGCATGACCAGTGATGTTTCTAATGTGGTCAGTGGAATGACCGGATTGATACCTGGATTGGTGGCACTTGGAGCCCAATTCCTAGCCGCTTTTGTTGCTCTATATTTTTTTGACCCGGTGATAGCGATCCTGGCTTTTTTCTTAGGTCCACTTATGGCGGTATTTGCCTGGTTTATAGGGCGTAAGCTAAAAACCTTACATCTCCGCTGCCAGGAAAGTGATAGCAGGACTCGTTCCTTTCTCCAGGAAGTGCTGCAGAACCTGCTGGTAGTAAAGGTGTTTAATTTGGAGGAGCCGTCTTCTGACCGGCTTCAGGAGCTTCAATCCCAGCACCTGAACTGGGTGGTAAAACGCAGCTGGTTGGGAGTGGCTTCCGGGGCCGGGCTGTCTTTTGGGTTTTGGTTAGGATACTTTCTAGCGATAGCCTGGGGGTCATATCGGCTCTCCAGCGGGATGATTACATTCGGTACTATGGCGGCCTTCTTGCAATTAGTGGGACAGGTACAGGGACCCTTTTTTGGTTTTGCCAGGTCACTGCCCACAGCGGTAGCTATGGTGGCGTCAGCCGGCAGATTGATGGAGCTGGAAGGTCTGCCGGTGGAAATCAGGGATGAGGAACAGTCTGGTACCAGTAATCCTGTAGGAGATAAGTATCCTTTAAGCGGTATTCTAGTGGAAGAGGTTTCCTTTTGCTATAATGAGGATGCTGCGGTACTTGACCGGTTTTCAATGGAAGTTCGACCCGGGGAAGTCGTAGCCCTGGTCGGTCCATCGGGAGAAGGCAAGACTACCATCATGAGGTTGCTGCTGGCATTGGTGGTTCCCGCACATGGAAAGATTTTTATTACCGGTGGGCCCGAAGGTCGCCAGGAGGCTTCTCCAGCCACCAGAAAGCTGTTTTCATTTGTACCTCAGGGTAATACGGTCTTTTCCGGAACCATTGAGGAGAACCTGAGAATGGGAAATCCTGATGCAACTAGGGAGGAAATTGAAAAGTGCGCCAGAATGGCTTGTGCATGGGAATTTATTTCCGAACTGCCGGAGGGAATGGGGACTATGATCGGTGAACGCGGTCTGGGTCTTTCGGAAGGACAGGCTCAGAGACTGGCTATTGCCAGAGCTTTACTGCGCAGGACACCAATCCTGCTGCTGGACGAAGCCACTTCCGCACTGGATGTGGAAACCGAAGCCCGGGTACTAAAAGCCATACGCAGCAGCAATCCCCCCCGCACCTGTGTGGTAGTCACTCATCGCCCCTCAGTTTCCGAAGTATGCGACCGCATATACCAAATAACTTAATTATGGGGTCAGAATAACTGGGGGTCTGACCCCGAGTTATTCTGTCTTCTTTAGCCACCCCACATTTCATGCATTTCTCTAACTTCCCTCAGGCGCTTTTTCCTGGTTCTGTTATACGCTACTTTAAGAAGCAAACCCACCGTAAGTGAAGCGGTTCCGGCCAGGGCGAAATCAAATGTAATACCCCCAAAAACCGTCCCCACCAGCTCTTTGAAAAATTCTGGCTCCAGGTTCAGTCTGTCGATTATTCCTGTACTGAAAAATAAAAGCGATATAGTTAAGGATGCCATTCCTAGTATCATCAAACAAATGCTAATCCAGTGGATAGTATGTGCAAAACTGCGATTGACACCTACCTGAATAAGAACCAGGGCTGCAAAGAGCAAGCCCATAAGTGGGAGCAGATTATTAAAGCTTCTAACGGCGGTTCGAAACTGAGGCAGCAGTCTGGCGTTAATGACTATACCGTTTGTATATATATCGGCACATTCCTTAACAAAGGTCCTGACCCCCTGGCGCGCAGTGCTGTCTATACCAATTTGCTGCTGCAGAGCGTAGTTATCGATCTTCTCGTTGAGCTGGTCTTCAAATTCTGTCGTGTCAACTTCGTAGCTAAATACCTCTTCTACTCCGGCCAAGTAATTAGATACTGTAGTGACATAACCGACTAATTGTTTGCGAAGCTGTATGGTGGAAACAGTTTTTTTCAGCACTTCTTCGGGTATACCGCTGGACTGGCCCAGATTGACAATACTTTTTTCCATGTCTCCGGCTAGTTTTTCGGTATAGGTGCTCCGATCCAGGCACCATACGCCAAATCCAGGGTTGAGGATAGTTGTTCTTAAAACCACCGCACATAGAAAATAGAATAATAATAATATCATCAAGAGGCAAATTACTGAATTCAACACATATTTCCCCAGTTTCCGAAAATCTGGGATAGAAACAGCTGGCAGCTCATTTTTAAAGAACATCATATTATTTACCCCCTTTATTGGGAGCAGCATTGGCCGGGATTTTGACTATTGCCGGGGTAGTATTTGGCACCGGAGCCGGGGATGCTACCGGACTAGCAAAAACTACATAACGGTCTGATTTAAAGCCCAGGCGATAGAATGGATAACAGGTATACATTATAAGAACTTCTTTTTCTTTGGAGGGAGTAAGGTATTCCAGGGCGTCTTTGTTTATGATTTGTACATCGTACACTTTGTATCGGAAATTACCAAAGTTAGTCTGTACCAACACTTCATCACCAATTTTGATATTTTGTAGATTGTTGAAAACCGTATTATTGTGGCCGCCATATATTATACTGCCTCCCTCGCCGGGGAAATAACTGCCACTGTAGTGTCCTACCCCTTTCATAAGCTGTTCACGGGTATCTCCGAAGAAAACCGGAGTGTGTATCTCGATAGAAGGTATCAAGAGGGTGGCATACTGCGCCCCAAACTGAGGGTAGGGTTTGGAGCTGGCTGCAGATTGACTTTGGGTTGTGGACATAACCGGGGCTGCCGAATGAACTGCGCCGGCTGGTTGGACAAACAGTTTGGCCGTTTGATAAAGAGGGGTAAGGTAGCCCCAGAGAGCAAAAACCACCAGTAGTAGACCGGTTATGGTCATGCTGGTAAAAACCCATCCAATGCCCGATTTTCTCAGCAGGCGGGGAATGGTTAGAGATTTTTTATTGCTGCGCAGTGTTGATTCAACGACCGAATCGCCTTCTGCCGCCAGGGTCTGGGTTTTATAGTAGTTGTTATAGTACATATCGTAATACTGATATTTATAGCCAGCGCCGGCTTCTTTGTATTTTATAGCATTGAGGATACAGCCGATAATACGGGCCCCGACATTATCAAAAGCGGTTTTGGTGGAGCGAATTACATCTTCCGCAACGTAACCCTGTTTGACTACCATTATTACCCCATCGGTGTACTTGGACAGCGTAATAGCATCGGTGACTAGATGGGAGGGAGGCGTATCCAAAATCACCCAGTCGTATTCCTGAGCTAGAGAAGCCAGCAGGTTTTTCATATTCTCCGATTCCAGCAGTTCAGACGGGTTGGGTGGTATGAACCTGTTCGGCAGAATGTCTATTCCGGCCAGCTCGAGATGAATAATGCAGTCATGGACGTCAGCCTCCCCGACTAAAACTGAGGTAAGGCTTTTGCCTACTTCCACTTCCAGGCCCAGTCTTCTGTGAATGTTAGGTTTGCGTAAATCGCAGTCCACCAGAAGCACGCGTTTGTTGCTCTGGGCTAATACTATGGACAGGTTAAGGGCAATGGTGGTTTTGCCTTCCCGGTTCAAAGAGCTGGCTACCAGCAGGGTTCGGGCCCCATGTAGAGCGGATGTGAATTGGAGATTGGTCCGCAGCACTTTGTATGACTCTACAAACCCGAATCCCACCCAGTCGGAGTTAACAAACGGGGCTAGGATTTTTCCCTGTTTCTTCCTGAGAGGAACAAAGGGCACACCCCCCAGAGAAGTAAACCCTAGTCTCTGAATGTCATCGATGTTTTTAATGCTTTTATCAAAAAACTTAATGAGAAATGCGATAAGCACACCGAACATTAGGCCTAGCACGGCTGCAATTGCGGTATTGAGAGCAGTTTTCGGCGGGGTGGGATACCGAGGTATCTTGGCGTAATCGACCACCTTAATAGAACCTACTTCAACCGTACTGGAAATGATATCCGGTGCCATCTTCATAATGGAGTTGGCTATTTTGGCGGCTATTTCGGGGTCGGTGCTATACACTAGAATGGATAATACTTCGGTATTCTTGACGGTTGGGGCTATAGAAACCATCAACCTTATGGCTGATGGAGGCAGATCCAGACCCAGATCTTTGGCGACCAATTCCATCATCCGGTCGCTCCTCATTATAACAGCATAGCTGTCGGCGATGGTTCTGGACAGAGTGACGTTATTGTCAACATTGACCTCCTGTCCCGACACCCCGATCTTGAGCTGCTTGGAGTTTACGATCATGGAGGCGCTTGCAGTATACGTAGGTACATATGTATACATGGTATAAAAATAGGCTGCGGTGGAGGAGATTATCATAATAATAGCAATCATCCACCACCATTTGAGTACGGTATGGAAAACATCTCTCAAATTGACTTCTATTTCGCCATCTGTTTCCAGGTTTCTATTCTGCGGTTCCAAAAAAAAAGGCCTCCTGTCTATTACTGCAGTTTGGTAATCAACGTTACTACATAGTCTTCCGTAGCCCAGGATCCAGGGCCTGATAAAAGCTTTTCTTTACAAGCCATTTCCAGATCAAACGTTTGGGTTCCTACAGGTAAAACTGGATCGGTTGATGATACAATATTGAGGATAACCCGACCCCTCACCCGATAATAGGCGTTGGTGTCCAGGTACATGAGGGACTCATCGGTAAGGATCTGGGATACTGACGTTTTTAGTTTATCGTTTCGAACGTGGTCGGTGGTATCGAATACAAAGTTCTCCGGAGCGGTTCCGTTTACCAGCGCTGCAGGCTTTTTGGGATCTAGGTATCTGCACAGAACTTGTTCCCCCTGGTCTGCTGTCTGGTAATTCACCGTATAATAGGCAGAAATGAAATTCCTGAAGAAGGCCAGCAGCTTCACCCTGGTTTCGGGGCTGGTTTCATAAAAGAAGTCTACTGGTTTGACCATGGATATCCGGTATCTATCGGTAATCTTCTGATTAAACGAATATTTATACAGCGGCTGTGGCAGGCTGGGGCTATCGTAGGCGTAATCGGGGAATTGGGAGGATTGGCTCCAGCCAGAAACCTTACCATCATCTGGAAAGGGTGCAGGCGCAGGAAGAACAGACCGGGGGTTTTGCTGGTCAGTCGGAGCCTTGGTGCTGGAACCTGGGGATGTCGCAGGGAATAGGGGTGTTTTCTGGTAGGTGGAGCTGGTGGCAGCAGGAGCGCTATCAGTTTTCTGGTTAGGCCGATTGATATTATTAGGATATTCACCGTCTGCTACAGGGGAATTGCTGTTTTTCCCACATCCTGAAATAAGAAAAACCATGATCAGTATCATTAAAGCTATTTTAAAAATATATGTCATAAGGAATACTCCTCAAAAGTATTGACCGACTCCTTGTCGAATATTTTACAATTAAATTCTGGACATTTTCTGGACACTTGCCCTTTTTAAAGGCTAGCTTTCAGAGAGCAGGCGTTCATACAGGCGCCTGGTAGAAGGACTGAGTTGAACCCCTAATTCCTCAGCCAGCAGGTCTTCAATATATCTATAATGTTTGATCAGGGCAGCCCGATCCTTACCTTGAGCATAAGCTGTCATCAGCATCTCATGAGCATCTTCTTCAAACGGATTACTGTTGATGGCCTTCCACAGGACAGACACCGCCTGACTAAAATCGGCGTTATCCAAATAGTAGCGGGCAGTACTTTTACAGATAGAGGTATAATATTTCGCCATTCTTTCACGCTCGGGCAGGCACCATACATAGTCCTTGCCATCCAAGTAGCTCCCCCGGTACAGAGCAATCATATCTTCGAATTCGTTAATGGTCTGGGCGGTTGTCATCAATCCCATTTTTAGAAAGTTTTCAAAAATCACTACATCGCAGAAAACATTCCCGGTCTTCAGGAGATATCCACCTCCGGTCAGGGATATGTCGATATCAATCCCGACCGATCTAAGAGTTTTTCTTAATTTGTATATGGTGGTGTGCAGGTTGTTATCAGCTTGATCAGGTTCATCATCCGGCCACAGGTTGTCTATAATTCTGCCTTTTGGTACGACAGTATCCCGATTATACAAAAGATAGGCAAAGAGCTCTTCCGTTTTAGCTGTACGCCACCTGATCGGTTTTGAATCGGTATACTTACCTATGGCTTCAAAACTGCCCAGGCACAGCACCCGTCCGGACGCAACAGTGGAAACAGGTCTTATCTCCAGGTGGTACGCAATCCTCGCCAAGGTCTTTTCTAATCTGTCCGGGAGTACCGGTTTGAGCAAGTAATCAAGGGCGTTAATCTCAAAGGCCTTTACCGCATAATGGTCGTAGGCCGTAACAAAGACCACGTTAATATCGGGATCTATAGTAAGAATTTTCTCCGCGGCTCTTAAACCGTCCAGCCCTGGCATTTCAATGTCCAGAAATACCACATCGGGCTTTAAAGTGACTATATCAACCAATGCTTGGGTGGCGCTGGTGAATTCGCCTACCACAATGGCTTGGCCGGTTTCTGACAGAAGGTGCTTCATCATTTCCACAGCGGGCTGCTCATCATCTATGACTACCGTTCTAATCATGCTGTTCCTCCTCAAATAACTCGGGGTCAGACCCCGAGTTATTTCCATTATGATATAATCAAGAAAAAAATAGTAGACAAATAATGGGAGAGTTTTCATGTTTCATAATATCTTTAGATATAAAAAGCGGCTGTTAATTACAGGCTGCCTATTGTTGATGGCTATTTATATTGCTAATTTTACCGGGATTTTGAACGAATCTGGAGTTAATGCAAAGACGGTACCTGCGGCAGAAAACGGTGTTATAGATTTGGCTGGTTGGAGCATGGAGCAGGACGGATTTATTAAGCTAAACGGCAGCTGGGATTTTTATTGGGAAAAGCTGCTAAGTTACCATGATCTTGCAGGTGGTACTTTTAAATCTGATACTAGCGCAAATGTTCCTGAAGTATGGAATAATTACCTGGTGGAAGGAAGAAGACTGCCTGGCTTCGGGTATGCTACTTATAGGCTCAAGGTAAAAAATGTCAATCAGAACAGTCCTATAGCACTTAGAATGTCAACGGTATCTACTGCTTATCGTATGTACATAAATGATAAATTAATTGCGTCCAATGGAGTGGTCGGCACGGCCAAGGAGGATTTTAAGCCTGAATATAAGCCGCTTACTGTTTCATTTACACCACCCTCGGACACATTTGACGTCATTGTTCAGGTATCTAATTTTAGTTATGCCCGGGGGGGCATATGGTATGTCATTCACATGGGGACACCTGAGCAAGTACAAAGCCTTGATGAAACTATTATTTATAAGGATTTATTTCTCCTGGGAAGCCTCCTTATTATGGCTCTTTACTATTTCAGTATTTTCCTAATGCGTAGAGAGGATAAAAGCAGCCTGTATTTCGTATTGCTCTGTCTGGTTGCCATGGGGAGGACTATGATATATGGAGATTATTCGATAAACAAATTTTTTCCGGGAATCCCATTTGAAATAATCGTATTTATTGACTATATAACTTTATATTGGTTTCCTACAGTGTTTTTGTTGTTGATTACGGAGCTGTTCCCACGGCAGACCTCGAAAAAGTCAGTCCGCATTTTTATAATTTATTCAATAAGCATGTCTTTACTTACAGCCATCACCCCGGTTTACTTTTATACGCGGCTAACATATTTTGTGGAAATAGTAATACTGGTAAGCATGTTATATATTGGGATTTATACTTTTGCCGCTTATTTGAGGAAGGAAAGCGGTGCACTTATCGTATTAATAGGTGAAATAACGTTAATAATAGGCGGTACTCATGACATACTTTATCAGAATGACATTATTTATAGTAGTTTTGGTGAGATGACCCCCTTGGCCGTGTTCATTATGCTTTTTCTGCAGTCTTTTATTCTGGCCGAAAGGTTTGCCCTGGCATTTAAGAATATTAATGAGCTTACTCAGAGGCTCATAAGGGTTGACAGTCTAAAAGATGAGTTCCTTGCCAACACATCGCATGAATTGCGTACACCGCTTAACGGGATCATTGGCATTGCAGAAGCCATGTTGAGGGAAAAGGAAGATAATTTGAATGAAGGACAAAAACAAAACCTTTCGATAGTGATATCCAGCGGGAGAAGGCTGGCTAACCTGGTAAATGACATTCTGGATTACTCGAAGCTCAAGCACAATGATATCAAGCTCAATCTGAGGCCGATTCAGTTAAATAATATTATACCGATGGTATTGGAGGTCATCCGTCATTCGAGTTCTGCAAAGAAGGTTGAAATACTCTGCGACCTTCCTGATGGTTTACCACCTGTCATGGCCGACGAAAACCGCTTAATACAGATATTATTCAATCTTATGGGGAACGCGGTCAAATTTACTGCCAGCGGGTATGTTAAGGTGTCGGCACGAACTGACGGAGAAGCAGTAAGGGTATGTGTGGAAGATACCGGAGAAGGTATACCAGAGAGTATGTTGGAGGAGATTTTTAAGTCCTTCGAACAGGTGGATACATCTTTGACCCGTAAACACGGTGGAACTGGCCTGGGGCTATCTATAGCCAAACAGCTGGTGGAAGCTATGAGAGGTGAAATCTGGGTTGAATCGGAGCTGGGCAGAGGTTCGCGATTTTTCTTTACGCTATTGGCTACAACCGAGGCTGCACAAGTTGAGGAATATGAAATGTTCGCGGCCGACCTTACTGCGGCCAGTCTGGATAATGATATTATGGATAAGCCGCATAGAATAAGCCAGGAAGGTGCTCGTATACTTTTGGTAGACGATGAATATGTCAACCTTCATTCCACATTTACCATTCTCAAGTTGGAAGGCTATTCTGTTACTGCGGTGGATAATGGATTAGACGCACTGGATGAAATTAAGAAGGATCCTGCTATTTCGCTGGTGGTGTTGGATGTTATGATGCCTGGAATGTCTGGATTCGAGGTATGTAAGAAAATCCGAGAGAATAAATCAGCCTATGACCTGCCAGTGCTGATGTTGACTGCCCGGAATACGGTGGAGGATATTGTGTTGAACTTTGAGGCCGGGGCTAACGACTATCTGTCAAAACCTTATGAGGCGGAAGAGCTGCTGGCCCGGGTAAGGACGCTGGTGGAAATCAAGAAATCAGTGGATAGAGCTCTGCAGGCTGAGCTGCAATTTCTTCAGTCCCAGATTCGGCCTCATTTCATCTACAATGCACTGAATACTATTGCTTCAATTTCCTATCAAGATACTGATCGGTCCAGAAAGATCCTGGTAGAATTCAGCCATTACTTAAGAAGCTGTTTTGACTTTCGAAAACTGGATGATACCATGCCCCTGGAACGAGAGCTGGAGTTTGTACGCTCCTACGTAGCTATTGAACAGGCGCGCTTTGGAGAAAAGCTTAAGGTTGAATACGATGTGGACGATATTGGGATGCAGATGCATCTTCCACCCCTTATCCTGCAGCCTCTGGTCGAAAACGCCATCATCCATGGTTTGAGGCCAAGATCGGAGGGGGGCACCGTACGAGTCTATGTAAAACAAGGTGTTGACAAGATAATTGTCGGAGTCGAGGATAACGGTGTGGGAATCCCTGCTGAGAAGCTGGCTGTTCTATTTGATGAAGATGGGGGAGGCAAAGGCGTAGGTCTCTACAACATCAACCAGAGGTTAAAAAAACTGTACGGTACTTCCATTCACATACTCGCCGCTGATGGCGGCGGCACCGATATATATATCGAAATACCCAGATAACTCGGGTCAATAACTCGGGGTCAGACCCCGAGTTAAGTTATTAGATGTTATTCCCGCCGTTCAAGCTGAAGCAATAAGTCAAGCCTGACCCAACACATTCTATTCGGTAGCTGGATAGGCTGACCTTTCCCATGTATGGTCTTTGGCCATTTCGGTATCAGTCAAATTATAATAATCATAGCTTAATACTTCGTTGCCGCCTTCAACCACTGGGTCATCAAAGGTGACATCTATGTGGTAGTATTTATCACCTATTTTGATCATATTCCAGGCGTGGCTGCCCCACTGGTTGAAACCATAGGCCTCGCCGGTTATTACTTGGCACTCCAAGCCCGCTTCTTTACTCAGTAATGCGAAAGCCTCTGCATAGCCCTGGCAAACCCCGCGTCCTAAAATTAAGACCCCATAGGGAGTATAAGAATCATTGGGAATAGTATTATTAGTTAGGTTTTCGTAGTCATACTGGCTATGGTTAATAATATAATCATGCAGAGCTTTTTCTTTATTATAGTCAGTCATTCCGGGCTTAATTTGGGCACTAATTATTTCCTTAACTTTTTCTCGTACAGCTTCGTTCTTGCCTTGTTCCTGAGAGAATCTTTCCTGGTCATACCGGTATTGCATTTTTACGTTCAATTTTTCTGTAGTACCGATATACTCCCAACGGCTCAGCAGGTCTTTTACGCCAGCTTTTTGGCTAACAAGCTCCATGGCCTGATTTATTGCAGTTTTGAAATCGTTCAGAGGGTCTCCCGGGTATTGGTCAAAGCTTAGAACAAAATCTGTTTTCAGTTTCAGCATGGCGGTAGCTAATGCATACTTCAACTCATCTTGATTGCTTACCAAATAACCATTACTGGTTTCGCCAACATGAGGAATAGTGATATTTTCTATATTTTGATCACCTGACTGGGGGGTATACAAACCTGTAGCCTGAGCATTTATTGGAGAAACTACTTTATCAACTTCTACTAATTTCTGCAGCAAAGTATAGTTGCTGCCCTTTAAATTATTTTCCAGCGAGAGGTATGAAACCAACACCATTTCATCACGCCTAAAGCTTGTTTCTAGTTCTTTGCGGGCGGATGAATCTAATAAGCCGATAGCTTCTGATTTATCCATTGCCTTATCCCATTGGAAATCACCATTTTGGTCATTATATCCTAACGAGCGTAACACAAATGAAAGGTATTGGTTCGGCGTCAAAGGAAGTTCCGGGCTAAAGGTTAAGGGGCCTGTACCTGCGGTCAGACCAGCGGTGTACATATACCCGATGTATGGGTCGGCCCAGACAGGTACATCCTTAAAGGGATGAGGAAAGTTTTGCTCTATAGCATATTCACCCTTACCTAAAAGCCGTACCAGCATCACTGCACCTTCCACTCGGCTAGGTACCCGTGTTAACTCAAAGCCCTGGTCTGTTCCGCTGAATAGCCCCAGAGTTTGGAGAATACGAGCCTCGGCTTCATGATTTACAAGCTTGCTAGCCTGAGTTACAGGTGTAAGTACCATAGATGTAGTACCCAATAATATGACAACTATTAAAAATATCCGTAAAAATCGTAAAGAGCTTTTCATAGCAATACTCCCCTCTAATAAAGATGCATCAATAACTCGGGGTCAGACCCCGAGTTTATTCATATTATACTACCAAATCTGCTTTAGAGCCTGAATTAACTGAACTGCAGGGCAAGAGCGGTTCCGCCTGCCAAGTAAAATCATTGGCTGCAGCTGCCATTTTGTTTTTGCTAATAATTTGTTAAAAACGCTATAAGGATGCGGTATAGATATTGTTGTATTAGTACATAATTAGTAGTAAAATAGTAACAATATAGTTTTAAGAGGTGAGGTACTTGAACGAACAACTGCTTAAAGATTATTTCGAAAGATACTTAAATAAAAAAGAAATTATGTACCGGTTGCCGGCACTATTTTGTATTGAGGAATTCTGGCCTAATTTATTAAACTACAGGAAAAATTTATCACGGGAACTATCGTTGCCAGACCAGAATGGGCAATATTTTTGGTTTGCGATTAATGGAGCCCTGCGGGAAAAAATTGATTATATTAACAAAATTGCATCTGTTGACCTGTTCAATACGATCCCTAATAAGATATCAGAAGATATGATCAAAGATGCGTTAATTGATGAAGCGTTTAATTCCAGCATAATTGAAGGAGCTTTTTCAACCAGGAAAAGATCTCAGGAAATAATAAAGAAGAATATTAATCCTGAAACTAAAGACGAGCAAATGATTATTAACAACTATAAAGCCCTGGAATATGTCTTGCAGAATCTGCATAACCGTATCGATGAAAAAGTTTTATTAGACATTTATAATATTGTAACCTTAAAAACGTTGGATAAAGCAGACATTGTTGAAAAATACCGAAACGATAAAGTTTTTATATGGGATGAAGGAAAGCAGAAAAACGTTTATGAAGCACCCAAGCAAGAAAACGTGCAAGAACTCATGGACAAATTAATAAGTTTTATAAATAACGAAAAAGATGGGATTCATCCGATAATTAAAGCATTTATTATTCATTTTTATTTCGTATATATACATCCTTTTTTTGATGGGAACGGAAGGACAGCCCGTGTTCTATCTTATATGTATCTATTAAAGAATGGATACAGTTATTTCAAATTCTTTTCAATCTCCAATATGTTAAAAGAAGAAAGGACAAAGTATTATAAAGCCATAGAAGACGTTAAAGAATATAACAGTGACCTGACCTACTTTATAAACTATATGTCTGAAATGACAGTAAAAGCAATTAGAATGACATGGATGCTTTTTAAGAAGGAATTTGCTTACAAGATAATAAAACACAAACTTGCGGAAAAGAGAGAGTTCATACCCACGAGAATTGATAAGGTTCTTAAGCAGTATCTCAAAAAAGATATTGCCTTCACCACGATCGAAGAACACCAAAAGAAATACAAGAGTTCTTATGAGACGGCCAGAACAGACTTAAATACTTTAGAATCATTGGGTATTTTTGCAAAGGCAAAAGAAGGAAAAAAGTTTGTTTATAAGACTAATGATATTGATGAAATTTTAAAGAAGCTGAATAGTTAAGCGCCTGATAACTGGGGGTCAGACCCCCAGTTATTGACGTATAGTTCATGGTGCTCTAAGATAAAAATAGACATAGAGAATATTGGCAGAGGGGATATTATATGGAAAACGATAGAAAGATTGCGGTTTTGATTGACGCTGATAATGTATCGGATAAATATATTAAATATATATTTGATGAAATTTCCAACCATGGGACACCTACATATAAGAGAATTTACGGTGATTGGACCAAACCGAATCTATCATCATGGAAAACGGTATTGCTTAACTACTCCATAACCCCTATTCAGCAGTATAGCTATACGACCGGTAAAAATGCTACTGATGCCGCCTTAATAATCGACGCCATGGATATACTCTATTCGCAGCATGTAGACGGGTTTTGCATTGTTTCCAGTGATAGTGATTTCACCAAGCTGGCTGCTCGACTAAGAGAGGCCGGCATGTACGTTATCGGCATGGGCGAGAAGAAAACTCCTACCCCCTTCATAGCTGCTTGTGAGAAATTCAAGTATCTTGAAGTCTTAATGGCTATTCCTGCAAATGCTGACGAAGCTCTTGACCATGCCAGGCTTGCAAAGCAAGAAGTGCCCAAAGAAGGTATGGCCAATACCAGCGAGCTTATCGAAACTATAAAAGTTATCGTAACCGAGAGCTCTGACGATGACGGTTGGGCTTTCTTAGGCGAAGTTGGCAAAAGACTTAATAAACGTTACCCGGATTTTGATACCAGGAATTACGGCCACGCCAAGCTCACCCCGCTTATATCATCTTTAAAACAATTTGAAATCCAATCGCGAAAATCTAACAATCCGCATATAACCCATAAATATATCAAAAATAAGTAAGCGAGGCAGATGAACCGTCCCCGTGCCTTTTTCATGCCTCCCTTTAAGGTAATGGTAAGACTACCGCATTTTGATTTTTATAATCATCAGTGATGTGACCAATTTCCCAACCTTTAGAAGTCGTTTCGAGGTAGAAATATCTAACGCCGTCTAAAGTATAGTAAGTACCGGAAAATGTATCGCTGCCTTCGATTCCTACGGCACAGTGGTCTGTAAACATGATCAGAGCGGTTCCATATCCTAACTCCCTAATTAATGTGGCGGTGAGTATTGCTGTGTCTTCACAGTCACCCCCTCTGGAAAACAGAGTTTCTAATGGATAACGGGGGTATTCATCCAAACCTGTAGAGGCTTGATCCGAAATGTAAGTAAAGCTTTGAACCAAAGCCGCCACGTTGCCAATTACATCAAATTCATTGTAACCACAATTAATCGATTCTTCTTTTATGCATTTTACTATTTCTTGCAAGAAATCTTTTTCGGTTGGAGTTGTATTAATACAATAGATGGTTATATAATCCTGATAACTATCATGAGGATGAGGCATTTTACGATAGAGAGGCAATAGCCCATTTACAAAACTTGTCGAAAATGTAGGTTCCCACTTCCAATGTTCAGTTTTATAATCCCATTCATAAGGTACAATTGCTTCATCGTTATTAGGTGGATTGTTTATTGATTGAGATGGCATTATGGTTTTACTAGAATTGGGTGGTGAAGGGTGTGATGGCTGCGTATCAGAGATAGTAACGGTCTGAGATTCGGGGAGCCAGGTTACGGTTGCCCCAAATGCTTGGGCTACGTAATTGGCTGGTAACATGGTATGATTGCTGGCTGTTTCGGGAGCTGCGTCCATGGTAACAACCGCGCCATTAATAAGTAGGGTCTTGTTGCCAATCCTAAGTTGAACTACTTTGCTGTCCTTTAACAGGGTAACAGTATTACTTGCCCCATCCCAGATGATATTACTGTTATCAATTCCTAATGCACAAGCAATGTAACGAATTGGTATAAATGTATGGGTATCCTTAATGTAAGGAGCTATATCCATGGTTACAGTTGCACCATGTATAGTTGCATTGTAATTCCCTATAATAAAACTACTTTGATAGATGCCCGTCAACATTGGCTTTAGCATGACGGTGGGGGCAGCCAGGGTTGGAGTAACACATAGGAGCAGACTGACCAGAACCAGACTTAAAATACTTTTCCATTCTTTCAACACAAATATCCCTCCTTCTTCCTGCTTCGACCTATTACCGTTCCAGTATATGTAAAAAGGTGCTAAGCGCACGAAAACTGCTAACGAAGTAGCAGTTTTACATTCAGGTTATTTGGTTTTCTAATGGTTTTGTGTCATCTCCTTTCAGTTTTAGTTCCTGTGAATTTGCCGAATCAAGAACTCTTATCTTTATAGTTAATAATACACCTTTCCGCCATAAAATTCCATGCTTATGGCGGAATATTCCAGAAAAGGTGCCTGGCACGAAGTTTTTGTTATTAAGTTATTTTACCCCGAGTTATTGACCCAGCTGTCGCATGGCACCCCTGTTTATTGACGTGTAGGTCATGGTGCTCTAAGATAAATAATAGATGGCGATCGATAGGGGAGAAAAAATGTTAACCTCAATTGTGTTTTTAATGATATTGATAATGCTGAACGCTTTTTTTGCGGCCTCCGAAATTGCCTTAATTTCGTTGAATGATAATAAGATAAGGTTGTTGGCCGATAAAGGTGACAAAAAGGCACGCCTGGTCAAGAATTTGTTGGATGAACCGAGCCGGTTTCTAGCTACTATTCAAATTGGGATTACCCTGGCTGGTTTTCTGGCCAGCGCTTTCGCCTCGGAGAATTTTGCCGACCCGGTGGTTTGCCTGATAAAACTTAGCGGGATATCAATTCCCGATACCTGGCTCAAAACTATCGTCATGGTTTTAATAACCATAATATTGTCTTACTTTACCCTGGTTTTTGGTGAGTTGGTACCTAAGCGGCTGGCCATGAAAAAATCAGAATCTATGGCCTTCTTGGCCGTGGGAATGCTGAATGTTTTATCATCAATAACTTCACCTTTTGTTAAGCTGCTTACCTTGTCTACCAACTTTTTTATAAGATTGCTGGGGTTTGACCCTAATGAAGAGGATGAGAAGGTCACTGAAGAAGAAATTCGCATGATGGTGAATATCGGTGAAGAACGAGGGGCTATTCATGAAATTGAGAAGCTAATGATTAATAATATATTTGAGTTTAACAATAAAACGGTGGGCCACATAATGACTCATAGAATCGACATGGCGGCTCTGCCGGTGGAGGCAGATCTAAATGCTGTGATTGCCTTTGTAAACAGTGAGAAATATTCGCGCATCCCCGTATATCAGGACAGTCTAGACAATATCATTGGGGTGCTTTACTCCAAAGACTTGATTGGTATCTTATCTGACGACAAGAAGCGCGAGAATTTTGTGCTAAGCCAGATGATCAGACCGCCATATTTTGTGGCTGAGTCCAAGCGAACTGATGTGTTGTTCAGGGAATTACAGAGAAAGAACACTCATATCGCTATCATTATTGATGAATATGGAGGCACTGCTGGGATTGTTACGATTGAGGATTTAATTGAAGAGATCGTCGGCAACATTTTTGATGAATATGATGAGGAAGAAAAGGATTTCGATAAACTGGATGAAAACACTTTCATGATGAATGGTGCGGTCAGTTTAGAGGCCGTTGAGGATTATCTGCAGGTCAAGCTTCCCACCGAGGAATATGAAACCTTGAGCGGTTTCTTGATTGGCCACCTGGGCAGGATACCGGGCCAAGAGGATAAACCGATCATTGAGTTTAACGGTCTGGTTTTTCAGGTTGAGGAAGTGGAGGAGAAACGAGTCTCCCTGGTCAAAATAACTCGTGGTCAGACCGTGCGCCAAGCAAAGGGCGTATCATATAGTGAGTGGGAATCCCACTAGAAAAGGTTTGGCCAACCATTCTATAGTGAGTCTTGAGCGGAGCTGGGTGACTAACGTCGTTAAGCGTAGACAGCAAACTAGCAGGCCGGAAGCGAAAGTTGAAGCGATTGAGCCCCGAAATCTGATCTTTCATTGAGACAGAAAGTATGGCCGACAAGAGATAACAAAGTAAGGAAGTCAAATATCGGGTAAGTAATCGCAAACCCAAAATATATGTAAACATATTTAAACTAAGAACGGAACCTGGCTGCATAATGTAAATGGTGGTATGAAGAGCCGGATGTGATTTTGGAATCTATTCCAAAAATAAAAAAATATATTGACATATTTTATAAACCGTTGCATAATATGTGACATATTATAGATATTTAAAGGCTAGTGTTTCTAAAGGGTCAAGCTAGTGGTTCTAAGCAGCCAGAAATGAATAGAGTAAGTGGAAGCGATAATCTGTAGGCGTAAGAATGGGCGTCTGACCTTCAGTAGCTTGAGACGCAACCGGCCACTACATTTAGTGTAGTGGCTTTTTTGGCCTTAATATGCAATAAACGGAGGCGGACTAAATGGCAGATAGTACATGGGAGACTTTATAAATCGTTGCATTATATATGATGTAGCATAGACATTTAAAGGCTAGTATTCCTAAAGGGTCAAGCTAGTGGTTCTAAGCAGTCAGAAATGAATAGAGTAAGTGGAAGCGATAATCTGTAGGCGTAAGAATGGGCGTCTGACCTTCAGTAGCTTGAGACGCAACCGGCCACTACATTTAATGTAGTGGCTTTTTTGGCCTTAATATGCAATAAACGGAGGCGGACTAAATGGCAGATAGTACATCGGAAACCACAATATTTAGAAAGACTTTAAGCATCATCGGTATTGCTGTATGTATTTTTCTAACCTTCATTGTTGTCGTTAATGCAACCATGATTATTAAATCTTACCTCTACCCTGATAAGGTGCCAGACTTTATGGGATATAAACCATTTATTGTCTTGTCTGGTTCTATGGAGCCAACCATCTTAACCGGAGATATTGTACTGACTAAGGAAATTACTGCAGATAAAGTCGCCAAGAACGATATTGTCACTTTTCGGACTGATAAGAATATCGTAGTAACACATAGAGTTACCGATGTATTAAATGAGAATAGCAGCATATCATTCTTAACCAAGGGGGATGCCAATACCGGTGCCGACGCCAGCGAGGTAAAGGCTGAGAGCTTAGAGGGCATATACCTGGGGCGGGTTGGCGGCGTAGGCAATTTTGCCATGTTTTTGCAGACCCCCATGGGGATGCTGATATTTGTGGTAACCCCGCTTTGCCTGTTCATAGTTTATGACGTGGTGGCGCGCAATAGGCGCAGCAAGAAAAAAGGCAGTCGTGAAGCCGAACTCGAGGCTGAGTTGGCAGCTTTAAAAGCTGCTCAAAAGGAAAATAATGAGTTGGAAGCAACGGAAGAAAGTTTACCGAGCTAACAACTTGATATATAGATTTTAATACGCTAAAGAAGAATAACAAAAATTTATTAAAGGGAGGTGGTCGACAGCTAAAGCACGTCGGCCAAAATGAGGAGAATTATATTAAGGGGGATAATATATGACAATAAAACAAAAGACTTTTAGACTCAGCGTACTGCTCTTGGTAGTCTGCATGATTTCTACGGTTATGCTTTCGGGAACCTTCGCTAAGTACACCAGTGAATATGCAGGTCAGGATACGGCACTAGTTGCACGTTGGAGCTTTGTAGCCAAAGGAGGCGACGGGGATATCACAATGGGAGCACCTGCGGCTAACACGGAATTAGCTCTCTTTGATCACTTATACGATACACATATTAATCAAAAAGCAGCTGACGGCACCACCTTCATTATTGCCCCGGGCATTCATGATGAATTTACTGTCAAGATGGACTATATTGCCGACGTGGATGCCGATGTATTGATTACCATAACAGAGCTTGATGGCAACGTAGCCGTTCCCATTGAGTATTCGGTCGACGGCGGAGTTAATTGGGTAACGCGGGCTGGTCTTGCAGATGCATTGTCTGAAAAGATACAGGATACAAATGCAGGCGGGGCAATAAGTCCATCAGTTCCTGATGCAGCTGGTTCATTTAGAATTGCCAAGGTAGCCAATAACGTTACCGACGATATTAATATTTCCGAGACTGTCAAATGGAGATGGGCCTATGATGCGGATGAGCAAGCGGGTGATGTTACTACAGCAATTGCATCAGATGATGCAACCGACACAGGACTGGGTAATGCTTCCAACACTGCTGGATTAACCCGCACCCACTATGGAATTAAAATTGACCTCACGGCGACCCAAGTGGTACCTACTACCGAGTAATCCCTTGATCCAACCATATAAGAGAGCTGCGGCTCTCTTGCGGAGGGCGCCAGGTAACGGCGCTTTCCACAAGAAAACCGCACTGGAGGTGATGGCGTGGATATAGCGCAAAACCGCAAGAACCTGATACTGCTTGCCATCATAACCATGATTGTTGTATATATAGCCGTTTCTGTCTACGGTGTAATCCGCGATATCAGCACTGATCATACAGATTTTATTATATCCTCCCGGCTTCCCATAATTGAAAATCCAGACCAGGGAGTCCCCTTCCTGGACAGAATCAGAAACTTTATTTTCCCCCCTCATAAGGTAATCGTGCCTGTTGAGAAGAAAATAACGATTAAAGGCCGAGTTGTTTATACAGATGGTGCGCCATACGCCAATGGACTGGTGGAGCTGCGCAGTACACCGAGGATAACCTATACCGACAATGACGGCTACTTCATATTTGAAAATGTCGAGGATGGCGACCACACCATCAGCGTTTTCAACCAAAGCTATCAAGTATTGGCCTCGTGCAGCGTGGTCGTTAACCATAACATGGAGATTAAAGATGCTGTTCTGGTGTATTTGGCGGATGACAGACTGGTGCTGGAGGTAGCGATAGATGTAAAAGTTCTGCTAGTTGTTCTGGAAATTGAGCAGGACCAAGCCGGCCAGCCTAAAGGGAAGTTGATTATAAATCCTGATGTTAAGCTACTGGAACATTATACTCCGGAGGAGCAACCCGGCACCCCGACAGATGGGAATAAACCTGCAACCTTGGATAAGCCTACCATTCCTAATCTCCCTATCATTCCACCTATCACCCCCCCAACAGTTGGTGGTGGTGGCTATATCCCTGTACCAATAGCCGATGCACTTTCCGTGTATAGTTCTGTTGATACCGACACTAAGTTTGCTAAAGGATCTGCCGCCGCTGACATCAACATCTTCGGCAGCGGTAAACGCATCGCTCCAGGCATGACCGGGGTATATAAATTCACGGTTGATAATACTGCCAACCCCTTTGCCATTTATTACGATATAGATCTGGTAGAAACCCAAAACTCGCTATCCATTCCAATGAAATATCGTCTACATAATAATAATAGTAACTCCTATGTAAATGGCGATAGTAACTGGCATACCACCGCAGAAATTAGGGCGGTAACTGCTAATTCCTCGGTACCATTAGACATGAACGATTCGATGAAGACTGGATATACCCTGGAATGGTTCTGGGATGATGGCGGCAACATTGATAATAGCTATGCTGAAAATCATGCTGGTGAAGTAGTCTGTACTCTTGCCATCAGGGTTTCGGCCCAGAGAAAATAGAAGGATGGGATGTCATGCAGGCAAAGTGGAAACAAATACTTATCAACTGCTTCAAATATGGGTTGCTTGGTTTTTTGGGTTTGGTGATATTGAGCAATCTTTACCTGGGAATCAATAAAGCAGTAACTCACAATCCCGTGCCCAAGTTTTTGGGCATGGCACCGTTGATTGTTATGTCCGGCTCCATGGAGCCGGCGATCATGCCCGGTGATGTGGTAGTAATCCGTGAGCAAGCCCCCCAAAAGTATAAGCTGGGTGATATTGCTACTTACCTGGTCGGTACTACGACCTACACTCACCGCATTATTGGGGAAGAAAACGGTGGATTTATTCTTAAGGGTGATAAGAACAACGTTGTCGATGACACCGTGCCAGCCGAACAATTTGTAGGCAAAGTGCTTTTTAGGATACCGAAAATAGGTTTGGCTATCTTATTTTTTAAGACACCGCTTGGTATGACAGTGTTGCTAATTCTATTAGTTCTTTGCTTATACGGTGAAGAGCTTTATCAAGAAATAAGGCACAAGATCAATTAGTATTGCATGAATCCCAACAGGTAATGCTAGTACATGGAGAAAGGAGATGATGAGGAGTGAAGCTTTTTAGAATACTTATACTGCTGCTGGTAGTTGCATTACTGGATAGCTTTACCATTTTCCCATCAACCCTGGCTCGCTATACTAGTGAATATAGTGGTTCGGATAAAGCTCTGATTGCTAAGTGGAATTTTAGCGCAAAAGGTGAAACCGATACGCAGTATTATAACAAAGGGTTTACTTTTAATTTATTTAACGGCCAGAATATTCAGCCAATGGACTCAGGAGAGAAAAGCTTCTCCTTGAGGAGCGGCAGCTCTGATGTAGCCGTTGCCTATAATGTTGAAATGAATGCAAATGAATTGATCAAGCTTACATCTGAAGGTAATAAAGCTGTTATTGCTACCGCGAGCGGGAAGGATGTTTACGCCCCCTTTATTTTCAAAGTGAGTGCTGCCATGAACTCAGGCGCAACCGACAGCCCACCAATCGTTTTTCAGACCAATTGGTTCAGACTGCAGGATATTAGCCGTGATGGGGACGGCTACTTTAGCATTTTTAATTTAACGGGCGGAAATCCAACCTTTTTACCTGACAGCACTGATGAGGTTACCATCACTATTCAATGGCAATGGAACGCCTCATTCTATATCAATGACACTGGCGTTGCTGTGGTAACACCTAATCCTGACACCAATAAAGGCAGTGGAAGATATCTTCCTTATTACCAGGCAGCTTATGATGCATATTATGCTCCAGGTGGTTTGCAGGATCAACAAGCGGCCGCTTTCAATGCAGTCGATACGTATTTGAACGTACATGGCAGCCCGCAACCGGATGGCACATGGCCTGGCGGAGATTTCGCTTACTATAACGGCTTGGTTGCGGATGCGAATGCGGCCATTCAGGCCTGTAATACTTCTCTTTTAGCAGCCTATGATGATTATGACACCTTTGCCGCCCATGCTTTAAATGCCAAACCATTAGTCCAGGTAATTTTCCGTATTAGCGGAGCGCAGGTACAACCAAATTAATATTGGTATTAATCACAGAAAAGGGGTGAGAAAATGAAGGATCCTGGCGAAAAAAAGGCGATCAAATGGCATATGTATTTAATCTACCTCTGCTTGATATCCCTAATAATAACTGGTATTTCATTTTCTCGTTTCAGCACTGTAATCCAGAATACTGGGCCAGAAAATACTGCCATACCTGCCGTAGTATTTTCCACCTGGATTATGAACCAGCAGGTAAGTACTATTAATATTGAGGGTATAAAGCCCGGGGATAGTAAAACCATTACCATCTCGGTAAATAACCAGGATGGTAATGGAAATGCCAGTTCATATAATCAAAGCGTTACCCTTGAGCTGGAAACTACTGGGAACCTTCCCCTACAGTACTCTCTGACCAAAGACGGCACCCCTGTTTCTCTCAGTCATCCTGATAGTTATCAATATGTCAGTGCAGCTCAGGAATTTACTGCCAATATGGCAGAAACAAAATCTTATATCCTTACCATTTCTTGGCCAGCAAGCAGCAATAGTTATACATATAAAGATGAGATAGATTACTTACAGCTTCGTTTACGGGCTGTTCAATTATAAACAGAGAGGGTTTCAACGATGAAAAACAAGTTCACGCCCATATATAATAATTTACGTAAAAAACGAACGAAAAAGCAGATGGCTATATCCATCTTGGTCCTTGTTTTGATTATTTCTTATCCTGGGGCAGTTTTTGCCAACTATATTTACGATCAGGTTATAAGCAACTACACAGCCACAGCAGATGAGGAATTTTATTTTACCAGTGATTTGCTGGGGGCTGATTTATCCGCTGTGCCCACGTATTATCTCTGCAATGACTGGCAGTCATCCGCGACTATAACCTTCAAACTGTGGAATTATGACAGTGCGCTGAACATATCGGATAGTAACATACCGTATTCTGTTACTGCAACTGCCTCAGGCGGCAGCGCCTCCGGAACCATTGCAGCAGGCGGCTCGCCTGGCAATGAAGCCACCATAAGTCTGACTATTCCTGTACCTGCCGATAAGAACAACCCTTTGTCGGTAACGGTGACTGCAGTCTCCACTTCACCCTACACAAAAACCCTGCAAGGGATTTTTGTTATAGAGCCTGCGTTTTCTTATTTTATTGATTCCAACGCAGGTTCACCGCTGGCCAGGCTGACGGTAACCTTGAAGGAAGACAACAGCACCACCCTGACCAGAGCGGTCACCATTAACTGGACGGCTGGGGCATCCCCTGACATGACCAACCCGATGGTCATAAACGCAACCAGCATCAACCTTACAGCCAGAACCATGACGACTACTCTTAATAAAGCGGCAGTTTACGAACTTATCTTTTTTAAGGACAGTCCTACAGCAAACTATAGTGGGGTTACGGTGACATGATTCTAAGAATATGTTACGGGGAGAGGAGGGGAGCTTCTGGTGTTCCAGCCTTCTAGCTTTGAAACCAAAATTAAAAATATACTTAAGCGAAAACGGCGCCGTATTAGACTAAGGCGGTGCTTGGCTATATTATTGCTATGTGTTATGCTGCTGCCCTTTGTTTTTTCAATGTCCAGCCCGGTTCAGGCAGTCAGCGCCGAATGGAACGGCAGTGTTGCAAGTTCCTATGCGGGAGGCATAGGTACCTCCGCCGATCCTTACCTGATAAGCACGGCGGAGCAGCTGACGTATTTATCCAGCTGTGTAAACAGCGGAAACAATTACAAAGACAAGTACTTTAAGCTTACTCAGGATATTCTATTAAATGCCATGACCGACAGTTATACTTTTGACCCTGCCGATCCAAATAAACGTGAGTTCACCGCCATAGGAAGCCCCGCTTACGAATTTAAAGGCATCTTCGACGGCAACGGGATGAAGGTGATCGGGCTTTACATAAACCAGCCAACCCTGGACAACCAGGGCTTGTTCGGCTACACCAACAAAACGAATAACATGGGAGCTGTAAATAACGTGTCTGTATACGGCGCAGTCACGGGCAGAGACAATGTGGGCGGTGTGGTCGGAAATACGACCGGCACAATTTTTCGCTGTTCAAACTACTGCACAGTGAATGGGGTTAATAATGTGGGTGGTATTGCCGGGTTAGCCGGTAACAACAGCAGTATACGCAACTGCCTGAATGCGGGCACGGTTAACGGTACAAATAATGTGGGCGGCGTTGGAGGCAGCGTCGATGTAAACAATCTCGAGATGGGCAACAATCTCAGCATCGGAATGGTTACCGGCACCACCAACGTAGGGGGTGTAGCAGGTATATATGAACCTATGGCGAATACATGGAACAATTACACAACTGTTTCACCTGCGCTTGGTTCATTTGGGGGGGACGGGAATGATTATGACGTGGATGGAGGTATTTGTATAGGAACAGCCCCGACTCAAGAAGAGTGGGTAGCTGTTATAGACGATCTAAACGGTGTATCAGAAGGCAGTATTAATAATGACGGCCATGATATCTGGACACAAGTGACTGGCGGATCCCCTGCAATAGGAATATTTTTGCCCAGTGCCAAGGTTGCGGGAGGTAAATACTATACTTATACAGACGTACCGGATACAACCACGCTGACTGTTACAGCAGACAGTGCATTTACTGTGGCGTACAGGGTCAGCTACTCAGCTGAAGGCGGGACAGAGCTTTCCACCCAGACTATCGGACTAAAACAGGGAGCCACAGCCGTAACTCTGCCTGCCAACACTACAGTTATCATGCTTGTGGATGGAATATATTATTATAAGAATCTGATCGCGGATCTGACCGGCCCCATAACCCTGAATCAATTTATCCAGATGGGGACCACTGCAACCACCTATCCCAGCCAGACCGCAGCGGCAGGCACAACCAAACAATATTTGTTCATATTTGATTTTTCGCGCACAACCACGGGGATTGCTGCAGGGACCAGCAATATCGAATTCCTGGTTGCGGGAGGGACTACTACAGGCAACATGCCAACTGTGACTGTTACCGGTATGAATTCTTATTCTCTTTCTACTACCAGCGGAACAAATTCCTGTACCGCAACTTTATCCAAAACAACCGCTACGGGTTATGATTACAAGACTGACGGTAAGTCCTATCTCTATGAAATTTATCTGGAGCAGTCGGGATCCGCTGTTGATCTGCCTATTGGTACAATAGTCAACGGAACCTCCATTTTAGGCAGTTATCACTCTATGTTCCTGACGGCTAATGTCGGCAGCGGAACTACTATAAGTATTGACATGAGCGGTTGTGCTGTTCCATTGCCGGCAGACACCTACACCATTCAGGTTAAAGCCTACGCCAGCTCTTATCCTTTCACCCCTAGAAACGGTACTCTGCTGGTCTCAGGATCTGACACCATAACCTTGACAGCCCCCGAAACATATGGTATCAGGGCAATTGCAGGGACCCGAATTTTTGATGCCTCCGCTGCTGCTGTGTCTGTTCCCGTAACCATTCAAACGCTGGGTACCGGGAATGTGAAATCCACCCTCCAGCAAAAATATGGCACCTCCTATGTAAATGTTTCCGGTCAGGTGGACCAACCTGTGAGCATTTCTGGAGGAGCAGCAAATCTCACGCTTCCTCCAGGCAGCGCTAAAGGTACTTACCGCTTTATACTGACCAAGTACAACTCAATAGGAACGCCAGAAGCCCAATCTGTCCAGAATGTAATCATTAAATAAGGCTAAGTACGGTGCTTGACCCCAAGCTGCGGTTATTAAATTATTTGCCCCCGAGTTATTTTGAGGCACGGGGTCGATGCAAACGGTTCCTGTGCATCCGATATATTATTAACAGTCCCAGGGCCGCTCCCAGGGAATCAATCATTACGTCGCTAAACAACGGAGTGCGCCCGGGTACATAGATCTGGTGGAATTCATCCCCGGCCCCATAGAGGGTGGCCAGGAGCCAGGCCGATGGATAGGTCCAGGGGTGGGGATACATTGCATTTCTCAGGCATATGGCCATGGCTGCATAGGCCGAAAGATGGGCTAACTTGCGGACTATTTTACTCAGCCAGATTAGTTCCTGGGCAGATAGAAAATTTAGTCTATTGAGCAGCAGCAAGGTATGCTCATTATTGGAAACAGGAGAGGCTGTAAAATCATAGAAAGCGGCCCCAAAAATGATTACCGCCACCCACCAGATCCATCTCTTCTGCAAAGTTCAACCTCCTCTATCAAAATAACCGTCCTATGTATCGCATCTGTTTATTTTAGCATTTTCTAGCATAATAACCTAATGGCATTAGAGTCCATTTATACGAATGGACCCAACATGCACGCGGTCCCCAGCGTTTTATTTGCAATCACAAAATTATTTCTGCTGGAATATATTGAGAATAACTAAATGCAAATCTGCAGCAGAAGCAGTGGATTTTGATTCTGGCGGGGAAATTTTTTGACCTGTTTGGCCAAAGTAAACATTCTTTGCCGGGGAGAAAAATGGCACTAAAGAGGAGGAGTGCAAAATTGGCAGTCCAATTGGAAAAAATAAAGGATGAGATTATTGCTTTACAGCCTGTCTATACTAATACGGGGAATGCAACCTGCATCCTGCTGCGTGAGGGGGAATGGATGGATTCGCGGGGAATGCGTTCGGTTCTTATGGCTCTGGCCCGTATATATGCAGTTGATTTGACTGCCCAGCGCGAGAGTATGGAAAAACGGCTGAACCGGCACGGGGTAATGCCTTTTTATCTGGGGATTGACCGGGTTTTCATCCCTTTGAAAATGAGGAAAGCGTTGGCGCCGAAGGACATGGTTTACGGATATGTTGATGTGCGTTTTATGGGCGAGGTGGCAGCCAGCGGAGAGCGGAGTTGTCTGGTACCTTTGCCGGGACCACGACAGATCGAGGTTTTAAGCAAGCGCAGCACCGTACTGCAGTGCCAGCACATGGGACTGCGGCTGCTGGAGATGCTGCAGGGCGAGAAATCCATTGATCCGGGGGAAAAGATTTTAGCGGAGGCAGGAATTTATTTGCATCGTACTATCAAGGGTATAGAACGACGCCTGGAACATATCGAAGAGGCGTTTACGGATCATGAAGACAAGGAGGAAACGTAAGAGATAACAGGGGGACAGGGGGACAGTCCTAGGAGGACAGGGGGACAGGTTTACGTCCCACTCCTGGATCTGAAATAGTGGGACTGATAACCTGTCCCCCTAGGACTGTCCCCCTGTCTCAGAACCGCCCCCTGGTGTTTGCCCAATGATAGCGGGCGGGAATAATCCCGCCCGTAATGATTCCCAGATTGCTATACAAGGACCAGATCTGAGCTATCAGTGGTTACCAGACGGGCTTCAATCTTCGCGGTCAGGTTGCCGCCGGTGCTGGTAAAGATGTTTTTGGCGATGATGGTGTCCATGGCGGCGGCGACTTCGGCGCCGATCAGTGGATCTTTGGCATCATAGATCCGGATGCGCTGGGTTCGGCCCAGTTCGGTGTTGAAGTCCATTTCTAGAGTTCTTACAGCTGCCATCTGCATGACCTCCTTTCTTCTTATTATTTACTGAACACTGAATTATACAGATTCGAGTTCGACCACGTTTCTGCGCTGAATGGCATTATTGGTCTTACTCTGCAGCCCTATCAGGGTCTGGGCGACGGTGTATACGTCTTCATCGGTGGCGCTGATCTTCACATTTTTGTAAATGCGGTTCTGACTTAGGGGCTGCCCGGATGCACTGAGCCCGTTGTCCATTACCAGAATCAGATCAGTGGTTAAAGAAGTAGCAGTAACTGCCATTGGTTTACACCTCCGTTCAATTGGATTAGGAAGCCTGCTTTGACTTCCCTTTGTAGTTTAATCAGAGTCGACCAAATCTGCTAAAAACGGGCAAACGTAAGCAGGGGCGGGAAACGGGATGGGAAAGCAAAGGGGAAGGGTTTTATAACAGGGTTTACAATAAGTCGGTAACCAGGCTGGTGGGGTCGATGAAGATGCCTATAAGTAATAATTGCCAGCAAACATATGATTCTGGTTGTATCTGCCTTTTTTCATCCCATCCTTCCTTTTACAAAATTGCAGTAAAACAGAAAAAAGTACCGAAATAGACATAAAGGTGACTATTGCCAGTCAAACCCAGGTAGGTTGTTAAAAGTGAAGTAGTGTTTTGGGAAATTATTAGGTGGAGGGACAGGGGGGACAGGGTTCTGGGACAGGGGGGGACAGGTTTACGTCCCACTCCTGGATCTGAAATAGTGGGACTGATAACCTGTCCCCCCTGTCCCAGAACCCTGTCCCTGCGCCCGTGCCTCTCATTGCAGGTACGAGTTTGGTTCTTAAGTATAGTTCTTGCGGGTAAACTCCCAGGAATCAGTACACATCTCCTTAAGGCTACGGTTGGCCTTCCAGCCCAATTCTCTTCGCGCTTTGCTCGCATCAGCATAACACTCTGCAATATCTCCCGGGCGACGGGGAGCCATACGGTGGTTTACCTTCTGTCCGGTGGCCTGTTCAAAGGCCTGTATCACTTCCAGAACGCTGTAACCGGTCCCAGTCCCCAGGTTATAGGATTCAACCCCGCTGGATGACATGACCTTCTCCAGGGCTTTTATATGGCCCAGGCTGAGGTCGACCACGTGTATATAGTCCCTCACTCCCGTGCCATCCGGGGTAGGATAATCATTGCCGAAAATGCTTAGGATTTCCAGATCTCCAGCGGCTACTTTGGTGATGTAGGGCATTAGGTTATTGGGAATGCCATTGGGGTCTTCACCGATGAGGCCGCTGGCATGGGCTCCGATGGGATTGAAGTATCTGAGCAAGGCGATGCTCCAACTAGGGTCAGAGGCGTAATGGTCGCGCAGAATGTTTTCGATTATCAGTTTGGTCTGCCCATAAGGATTGGTGGCAGCCAGGGGAAAGTCCTCTGTTATTGGTACGCTGGTAGGGTCGCCGTACACGGTGGCCGAGGAGCTGAATACCAGGCGTTTGACTCCGAACTGGGCCATGGTCTGAAAAAGTATCAGTGATCCACCCACATTGTTATGATAATAGAGCAAAGGTTTAGCGACCGATTCGCCCACTGCTTTAAGGCCCGCGAAATGTACCACGGCATCTATCGGGTGTCCATTGAATAACTGTTCCATAGCCAATGGATCAAGAATATCCGCTTCAAAAAAAAGAAAATCCCGTCCGGTGATCTGTTTTATTTTGTTGATTACCTCGGGTTTAGAGTTGGAAAAGTTGTCGCAGACTATAATCTCATAGCCTGCGCTGAGAAGTTCCACACAAGTGTGACTGCCTATGTAGCCTGCCCCACCGGTAACTAATATGGCCATAATAATACCTCCAGGTGATGGGTTAACAACTAAATGTTTGCCTCTCTTCAATTAGTGTACTTTATCCTTTTATAGTGATCAAATATTTTTAGTAACAAAGCAGTAATTTATGATAAAATTACTAAAATAAGGAAGAAATATGTTATGTGTTTGATTATAGTGTATATATATCAATTGTTTCAAAATGCGTAAGTAGCCTGGGATAGGCGTTCAGACTAATTTTTCAGAAATAATTCAGCCAAAATGCAAGATAGTTGTCGTATTATAAGTATAAATAGATAAGTAAACTAGATTTGCCTGCATTTACCTGGATTGGAAAGCAGGAAAAATGGCAATTAAGTCAGAAATAACTAGCATTTAAGATTATAGGCTGTAATAGTTGGTCAATTAATATAAAGGATGGTTTTATGTTCAAAATGATGAAAATGAAGTATTTTCTGGCTCTGCTATCATTAACTGCCTCTCTATACATATTTTTTCTTTTCTCGTCTCTGCCTAATCAAGCCGCAGCGGCTACCGGAGTAGTGACCGGCAGTGTCGTCAATATTCGTGCCGGGGGAGGGACTCAGTATGCCGTAGCCGGCACAGTCTACAAAGACACCAAGGTAACTATTCTCTCTCAGAGTGGGGAGTGGTATCAGATCCAGTGTGGGAAAACAGTGGGGTGGGTAAACCAATCTCTGTTGAGCGTTACCCAATCGGATATAAGCATTACCGTAAGCCAGGACCTGGTCAATCTCCGTTCCGGTCCCGGTACCACCTACAATATAATCGGCCAGGCACGGAAAGGGGAAACCTTAACCTTGTGGGATGTGAGTGGTGATTGGTACAAAGCCAAAACCGCCAGCGGCCAGGAAGTATATATACGATCAGATATGATTCAGCCGAGCACTGGCAATACAGTTCCGGCAGTCGCAGTCACGACGCCCCCAACAGTAGCTGCCCCCACTCAAGCCAAAACACCTATAGTAATGATGGACGGGCGTCAGATGCAGTTTGAGGTCTCGCCGATTATCGAAAACGGACGCACCCTGGTTCCCCTGCGGGCTATTTTTGAAGCCATGGGAGCCCAGGTGCAGTGGAACGATACCACCCAAACGGTTACCGCTACCCGCGGCAGTATCACGGTAATATTGACCATAGGTTCCACTTCCCCAACCATTAATGGCAAGGTATGGCCACTGGATGTTTCTGCCAAAATTGTCAACGGACGCACCCTGGCTCCCCTGCGTTTTATCGGGGAAGCCCTGGGTGGTACAGTAACCTGGGATGATGCGGCCTATACAGTTAAAATGCAGAGCCCGCCCGCCGATGGAACGGTAGTGACAGCTGTTACCATAAGTGATGCTGTCAACCTGCGCAGCGGCCCGGATACAACTTATGCCATTATTGGCTCGGCAATTTCCGGCGAGACACTCCCGGTGGTGGCCCAACAGAACGATTGGTATCAGGTTAGTCGGGGAGGAACCAGAGTATGGGTCGCCGGTTGGGTAGTTAACCCGGTCACTAGTGTGCAAGCAACCGATCCCCCGGTGGTGCCTGATCCTGTCCCCGAACCCGTAAAAGAATTGGAAGGTTTGACTCTCTCTTCCCAGCGAACTGCCGACGGGTTGCGGATAATGATGGAATCCGCGGTTAAACTGGACAAGACGATTAGTAAAACTACAAACCAGGTAAGCTACGTGTTTGCCAACCGGCAGATCGAAGGCACCGGCAGCCTGAGGGAGTACCTGGGGGCAGCAGTGCTTAACGCTTCGGGCAGCAATCAGGGCGATAACGTAGTAGTAAATATACAGCTGCCCAGCGGGGTGCAGTATACAACCGCAACCGAGAATGACGGGAGAAGAGAGGTCTTAATAATTCCCAACTATATTGATAGCGTGAGTCGTCAAACCTTTGGCAGCAGCGGGGAAAATATTACGGTCAGTACAGTTGTCCCCTTAACCTATACCTCTACGATAACCAGCACCAAGCTGACCGTTGTTTTGGATAATACCTCCCTTGGATCAGCGGCCTCCAGTTACAGTTACAGCAGTCCCCTGATCAGCTCGATGGGTTTCAAAATCCAGACAGTAAATGGCAAGACGCAAACGGTATTGACCATAATCACTAAGAAGGCCGCCAAGTTTGCAGTGGGTCCCAGCGCCAGTGGCTCCGCTGTAAACATCATGTTTATTGATCAGAGTGAGATCCAGTCCCGTGTGCCCATTGTTGTACTCGATGCTGGGCATGGGGGGCGTGACCCGGGAGCCAGTGGAGATTATCTATCCGAAAAAGATGTCAATCTGGCCGTGGTTCAGAAAGTGGGTCAGCTGCTTACTGCTAAGGGTATCAAAGTAGTGTATACACGCTCAGATGATACTTATGTATCCCTGGATGATAGAAGCAACATCGCTAATATTTATAATGCATCCGTATTTGTCTCGGTACATGCCAATGCCAGTACCAGTTCCACCCCTTCAGGAACTGAGACTTATTGCTATTATCCGTTGGAAAATCCACAACTCTATTTGCAGAAGGAAGAACGCTACAATCTGGCACTTAGACTACAGCAGTCTCTGGTGGCCAGTTTGGGACGGATAGACCGCGGTGTGAAGCAGGGTAACCTCTCGGTACTGAGGGAATCTATAATGCCATCAGCCCTAGTGGAGATGGCTTTTATCAGCAATCCTACCGAAGAGGCACTGCTGCAGCAGCAGCAGTTCAGAGATCTGGCCGCCAAGGCTATAGCCGATGCCATAGCCGGGTATATGCAGGCGTACGTTAAATAGTCGCTAGATGATGCTAAATTAGAATTTTAAGGAGCTTACATACATGAGCTATATAAGTAAGAAACGGTGGCAGTATTTTCTGTCTCTGCTCTTATGCACCTGTTTATTACTGCAGACCAATGTATATACTGCCTTGGGCAACGATCGGTCGGCTGATATTATTGGTTCCAGCCCCCTGCTGGTCAAGAATTTACTAACCCCCAGCGGACTAAGCGGCCAGGGACAGATTATCGGTATAGCTGACAGCGGGTTGGATAAGGGCAGTATGTCCGATATTCATCCTGATCTGCAAAGTGAACCAGGAACCATGCCGAAGGTGGTTATGTTAAAATCATATACCAATCGCGCTATAGCCGATGATCCTAATGGACACGGCACCTTCATGGCTGCGACCGTAGCAGGCACCGGCAAGGCTTCCCAGGGTCAATACCAGGGCATCGCTCCGGGTGCCAGTCTTTATTTTCAAGCATTGCTGGATAAAAACGGCAATTTTAAAGTGCCAGACCAGCTGGACGATCTCTTCCGTCCCGCCTATTCCGCTGGGGTGAGGATTCATGTCGATGGCTGGGGCAGTGGTACTGACAGCTATAATACCAGTTCATCCCAGATCGATAGTTTCGTATATCGGTACCCGGATTTCCTGCCAGTCTTTGGAGCGGGCAATAGTGGCCCCAGTAATAGTACTCTCACCTCTGAGGCCAACAGCAAGAATGCCCTCGTGGTAGGTTCCAGCCAGGTCCCTCGTCCTGCCTTTGATCCCGAGGCTCGCTTCGCCGATCAGGCAGCAGACTCTTCCAGCCGGGGGCCGACTCAAGATGGTCGTATAAAACCCGATCTGCTGGCACCAGGTTCAGCCCTAATTTCTGCCTGCTCCAGTCTGATAACAGGCAAATTTGCGGCTAATTCCTTATACACTCGTATGGGGGGAAGCAGCATGGCAGCAGCAGTAACCGGGGGAGCGCTGGCTCTGCTCCGGGAGCAGTTGAACACTCAGTTGAATAGACCTGACCCTTCGTCAGCTCTGCTTAAGGCATTATTGATCAATGGAGCCCGGCCTCAGACAGGAGACACATCCCAGGAGGGTTTTGGGATCATGGATCTGGCCGGTACGTCTCTGGCATTACAGGAGGGTACTTTCAAAATAACTGATGAGAAAGCCAGACTTAAAGAGGGGGAAACTAAGGAATACAAACTACAGGTATCAGATCCTTCCATGCCGGTGAAAGTAACTTTGGCCTGGGTAGATCCACCCGGTACAACTGGGTCTAGCTCAGCCCTGGTCAATAATCTCGATCTTATCGTGCAGGACTCCAGTGGAAAAAGCTATTATGGCAACGATTTCTCCGGCCAGGGCCAGACCGATACGCAAAATAATGTAGAGCAGGTGTCTATCAAGTTACCCAAAACTGGTGAGTATACTATAAAAGTCCGGGCCAGTAAACTCAGCTCATCATCAGCAGGGCAGGATTTTGCCCTGGTATATGGTCAGACCCTTAAAAAACAGGTGATTAAGAATATTGATAAAAATGAAATCCTGCTGCTGGATGGGACGAAGGTCAATCTGGCGGCAATTGAGCTGCATCAGGTAGTGGATGGTGTTCTGGTAAATTCAGCTGCTAATGTTCAGGTGGGCAGTGACGTTTATCTGACATCCAGTACGGCGTATGTTTTCGGGCAAACCTGGATCACTGGAGGGATACAGGCCCTGCCTACCGCCGAGGGTGATCTTCTATTAGAAATGAATACCGGAGTGAGAGAAGGAGGCTACTATCTGGATCCTCGGGCTGCTGCTGGCAGCATTATGGTGAACGGCCAGCCGGTAACCAGCATCACCGATATTCCACCCGGATCGGAGTTGAAGGCTGCCATAAACCCGGCTCTCCAAACCCTGTGGAAGCTGGAGGCAAACAACCAGGAAATAGGCGGCTTTATTGCTGAGGTAAACCCTGCAACCCGAGAGGTTAAGCTCCTGCGCGACCCCAATACCTACAAATTGGCCCCCTGGGCGGCTATATCCTACCAGGATAAAATACTGGTCTGCACAGCTCAGGATACTCCTTACGGTTCGGCAGAACAAAATAATTTAGAAAAACTTTTACCCGGAACCAAAGTTACCATGCAGGTCTCTCCCCAAACTCAGGTAGTGCAATCTTTAATGCTGGAAAGACCCATGGCCATAGGGCAAGTAGCTTCAGTTAATATTAAAGATGAGAAGATCATCCTGGATACGGGTCAAACCTATCAGCTTTTTCCCGGAACCACTGTATATAAGGAAAGACAAGAGGTATCGCTGGAAACGATAAAAGCCGGGGATCGGGTTAGAGCGCTGCTGATGTCGGATAGCACCAGCATCATTCAACTGCAAGCATTTAGTAATGTAAGTTATGGGCGGGTGGTCTATGCTAGCACCCAGCAAAAAAGTCTCTACATAATAGACTCTAACAACCATTCTCAAATCTATACCTTAAATAATCAGACTGAGGTATATGGGTGGGGAGTTCCGCTGGAATCCAGCGCTATTATCTCAGGCAGCTGGGTGCGGGTTATTAGTGACCCAACCGGGAAAATAGCCTGGCGGATTGATCTGGCCGAAATAGGGGAGGAAACCGTAAAGAACCTGGCAGCGGTTAATGCCGGCAGTAGAACCCTGAAAATGACCGACGGATCGGAATATACCTACAGTAGTTCCACCCGTATCAGCAAAGGTGGTTATAGCATTGAGGCCGAGGACATGACGCCGGGCGAGAAGGCGGACCTAACCACCCTGATGTCTCCCGTTCCCTGGCCGCAGGTATTAGCAGGAGTAGAGGTAAATGTGGGGTCAGATGTAAAGGCGCCTGATTTGGAAATTACGGCTCGCGCCTTAAACGGGGTCTTGGTTATTCAGGGTTATACTACAGCGGATCGCTTATATTTGTACCGCCAAGATGGCAGCCGTGAGCGGATAATGGTTACCGGCGGGCAATTCAGCTGTTTATATCACCTGTTGGAGAACGAGACCGAATTGCGGGCGGTGGCACTAGACACGCGCAGCGGCGGGATGAAAGTTAGCGATACAAAAATCAACGCTTATCCAACTGTACCAGCTGTAGGCAGCTTTACTGATATAATTGGTCATTGGGCGGAAAAATATATTAAAGATTTGGCCAGCAGGAAAAAAATCGCGGGATATGGTGATGGCAGTTACCATCCCGACCAACTCGTTAGCCGGGCGGAATTAATAGCAATGATTGCTAATATGTACGATATGGCTCTGCCCGTCATGAACGAGCAGTCCAATTTCAGTGATTCCAGCGATATTCCCTGGTGGGCTTTGGAAGCGGTTCTGGCGGCCTGGGAGCAAGGCATAATCAGCGGCTACCCAGATGGGAGTTTCCAGGCCTCTCGGGCAGTAACGCGCAGTGAACTGGCAGTCATTATTTCCAATCTGTCAGGTACCGAACCGAAGCGGGAAGTATTACCGTATAAGGATATAGATTCTGTACCACTCTGGGCTCAGGATGCCTTTTCTCAGATGTACAAAATGGACCTGTTAAACATATTCCCCGGTGAATACCTGGATCCAAACCGTCCCATTACCCGTGCCGAAGCCGCCGCGATTCTGGATCAGCTATAAAGCCTGTCTTGTGACAGTGCGACACATGCGACAGGGGAAGGTTCCGGGACAGGGGGGACAGGTCCGTTGTCCCACTCAAAAGATACACAGTGGGACAACGGACCTGTCCCCCCTGTCCCTCCCACAAAATAAGCGCCCTCTCGGGCGCTTATTTTATTGTCAGGGAACGGTTAATAGCTGTAATATTCCAGAAGACCCTGCAAAAGCGAAGCGGCTTCTTGCTTAGTAAGCTGATTATCAGGACGGAAACTGCCGTCAGGATAACCCGTGCATATTTTAGCTGCACAGGATGAATTTATGCCTGCCTGAGCCCACGCTGGAATTTGATCTGTAAAGCCGGCGACAGAGTTATTAAATTTAACAATCTTACCGATCACAGACACTGCTTCGGCTCTGGTGATATACTGTTCCGGTTTAAAAAAACCGCCTTCATAGCCACTGATGAGACCACTATTTACTAGCTCAATTATTTTAAATTTATCTGCGTAATTAATAACGCCTGTATCAGAGAACATTTCATTCAAATTACCTATATTTCGAATCGTCGGTGGGGGAGAGGTGTTTAACTGCAGAGCTACACCGTAGAGCAATCTGAAAAATTCTAGCCGGCTAATATTTGCTTCAGGATCGCGGGCATAATCATCTGTAACTTCTACAAAAGGAGCAATTCTAACTTTACTAAATCCTTCCTGGTTAAATACGAAATCCAAAATCATAATCTGTGCGAAACTATCTATATTTCCTACTTCCAGTGTAAGGGAGGAAGGTGTTGAGGCCACGAACTTCATTCCTGGATTGCCATTTCCATCGCTGATCTGATTTTTCTTACCATCTAGAGTTGTCGGCCATTCTACGTAATTCTTATAGGTATCCGCTTTCGGTACCTGCATATATGCAAGACCTTTGGGTAAAGAAATCTTAATCCGTTGGCCAGGCAACACAGGAACTGCAATTTCAGGTTTCCCGCTGATGCGTAAGGTTCCCAGCTCGCGGTTCACTCCCGATTGTACTACCGGGTTGGATAGAACAGTATTAATGGTGTTCCCTTGGTAATTTTGTTCCCCTATAGGTTTATCAGGATCGCTTATCGTTATAACCAAATTAGTATCTGCCTTAACTGGTGGGGGCAACACCAAAAACACCCCAAAACAGGCCACGAACAATATGAAGATTGCTGTAAGTCTATTCTCGATTTTTATTGAATACATATTAATCACTCCCATTGTTTCTTTAATTTAGAAGTATTATAACATAATAAAAGGAGTCTTTTTCGAAGACAAAAAAGACTCCTTAGAAAGCATAACATATAATTTTAGTAAGAAAATAACGTTCGTGTCATCCTGAGTGCAAAGAAGGATCTCCTTCGGAGAATACCATATTCGGCGATAAGATCCTTCACTTCGTTCAGGATGACATTACTGTTTGATTTTCATGGGTGGTTGTGGCCTACGGCCATGGGTGGTTAGTAAAAAAGTATCTTATTTTTCAAGCCACAGTACTATGGTTTCCTGCTCAGCTTTTTGTTCCCAATCGCGAAGCTCATTTTCCAAAGTTTTTATCCGCTGATCCAGCTGATCCTTCTGACCGTCATCCTGTAAGATTGCTCGCTGGGTAACCAGTGTCTGGTACTGGGACAGGGTTTGCGTATAACGGGTAGAAATATCATTCTTATCTACTTCCTGGCTGCTTACCGTACCCAAGCTGCTGAGTTCACTAATCAAGCTATTGGCAGAGGACTTCGCAACCGTAATCTTAAGAGCGGTGTAGCTGCCATTTTCATTTACCTGTTGGCCTAGATTCTGGGTTTGAGCCTGTACATTATCTGCCAGTGATAGAGCATTATCCAGAGCCGAAGCTGAATCACTTACGGTAACTTTTAGCATGGTGGTTATTATAGCTCGTTCCTTATTTAGAAATACAGGATTAGAACGTAAACTATTCGCAGCAGGGGCTGAGCCTACTAGTGGAGTGGCACCGTCCTCTATAACCACAGGAGTTACCCCCTCAGACTGCACAGGAGTTTCAGCCCCAGGCTGCGCAGGGCTGACATTATTCTTAGAGGTCACTATACCTGGGCTGATGACACCGGGTTGTGATTCAACTATAAGATTATTATCCGCTAGCCGAAAAACAGGGCCGATATTCATACTGGCCGCGCCGAAAATCAGCAGCAGGGCAGCAGCTGCACCAGCTGTGGTCTGTCTCCAGCTCCGATTAAACCAACGAGAAGTCTTAACCGGGGTGATAACTTTTTCTTCATTAATACGCTGCATGAGCGTATCCTTAAACCCAATTGGCGCAGGCACAAGAACTTCTCCCATCAGCTTGAGAGAAACAGAAAGCTGAACCAGATCCTCATACTCCTGCTGGCAGGCTGCGCACACAGACAGGTGTGACCTTACTGCTCCGGCTTCGACCGGTACGAGTTCACCATCCAGATAAGGGGATATAAGTTGTTCAATTTTCCTGCAGTCCATGCCCATCACGCTTTCAGTTGTTTTTCCAGTTCCTTTTTTAGAGCCTTTCGCCCACGGTTTATCCGGGACTTGACTGTTCCCAGAGAACAGCCCAACATTGCGGCTATTTCATCGTAATTGTAACCTTCCATTTCTCGCAAGACCAAGACGGTTCGAAACTCAGGCAACAGACGGTTAAGAGCGTTTCCTACCATTGCATTAAATTCGCTGCGCTCAACCTTTTCCAGCGGACTTTCATCGCTGGCAGCCAGTTCGCGGCTAACTTCGCCTTCACGGACCGGCAGCGGCTCATCCAGTGAAAAAGCAACCACCTTTTTGTTCCGGTTGCAGAAATTAATCCACAGATTTACAGCGATTCGATGCAGCCAGGTCCCAAAATCAGCATCGTTACGAAATGATCGAATACTTTTAAATGCTTGGACGAAAACATCCTGCGCAAGATCCTGTGCATCATCAGGGCTCCCCGCCAGATAGTGGCAATGAGAATAAACCCTGTCCTGGTAGAGAAGTACCAGTTCTTCGAAAGCACTCAGATCATCCCGCTGGGCTTTTTCAATCAGGTCTTTAACAGATGTCAAAAATTACACTCCCTGAATAACCAAGTGCAAACACCTGGTTAGCTATTAGACACCGGACCGTTTAAAAAAGTTCCCGGTCAGGTAAATTTATTTATATGTACATATTTGCACATTTATTTTAACACGCCAATTCAACCACCACAATTTCCTAAATTGACCACGATATTTAGGTGGCTGCCTTTTTCCTTCCTTAATATGTACTGTCCCCCTGCTTGTCCATTATTAAGTTAAATAAAAACTTTTCTGCCTGTCCGGGAACTTTTTGGATATATTGTGTGTCTAACAGTACAGTCAGCCAAGGGATTCCATTTAAGGGACAACACCCCTTGGCTCACAAACCAGCCGGAACAGCCTTACATAATAACCGGCTTAAAAAGGAGGGGAGCAGAGAGAAGCATCATTGTTATCTATCGACCAGATAGATGATCACCTCTCAAGTTAGGGTGAAAGTCCTGATTACCTAAAGAAATTATTAATTATTAAATAAAGGAGGAAAATATCTTGATTAAAATCAGAAATAAAAGAATAGCACTATTGCTAGTTCTTGCTATGCTGGCAACTATGTTTGTTGGCGTAGGAACGGCCAGTGCATCAACAACTTATTCAGCATTAACTACCCCCACAGTTACAGCTAATACAGCTGGATATGCTGTAGGACCTCCCGTAGTACCAGGTCAAAACCTAGGTATAATTCAAGTAGACATTAGTTCTGGTGCAGCAGTGACTGCAGGTGATGTATTGACAATAGCTTTACCCACTACCATTGAATTCCCAGATGCCCTTGCTGCCACAAAGACCTTGGGTGCAGCCCCTGCCGGTGGTGCTGGTGTGAAGGAAGTTTTTGTTCCTACTGATGTTAATGGAACAGGTAATGGCAATGGTTTGACAGCCGCAATGGGTGCTGGCACAACCTTAAATGTTAATGCTGCTAAAACTACATTAGACATTACCTTTGGCGCAGCTGGAACTGCTCTTCCAGGCCAAATGTTCATTTATCTGAGAGGTATGAAAGTAGGAGCGGTTGATGGTGACATTACAGCTCAATTACAGGCTCCTGCAAACTCAGCTTTTGCAAGTGGCAGCGTTGTTATTGGTAAAGCCACCACTTCAACTGGAAATGCAAATGTATCTATCGCCAGTGTTAAAACCATTGGTTCCGCCGGCGGAGCGATTGATACTATGACCTTAACTGAAACTATGCCTGGTGCTCTCAATGCTGGTGATATAATAAAGGTTAAACTTCCGCAAGGATATACCTGGGGTGCACCATATACCGTAGCGCAGGCTTGGGGTTTTGCAGGTGCAGGCGCATGTACAGCACTTGTCAATGCTGCAGATGCCCGTATACTAGACGTAACCCCCGTTGCCCCCACATTCCCATCAGTTGCAACTGCTGGTAAAATAACCTTTACTGGTACCATCATTGTTGATGATGCAGTCGCTACAGTGGGCGATATTCAAGCTCATGTTTATGATGCAAACAGCAGATTCACTGAGACTGATATGGTAATAGCTAAATATGCTGATTATGGAGTTACAGTAAATCAAGAAACCACCAAAGAATTAACTGCTGGAGTAGCTGACCAGAAGATCGGTACCTTCAATATAGCTGAGAATTTAGCTGGAAGCTTATTCCCTGGCAGATCTATTACATTCACCCTTCCCCAGGGTGTAAAGTGGTCCGGTGCATACAGAGTTGGTAATGCCTACCCGGTTGCTACTATGCCCAACGGAACTCAAACTATTACACCATTTGCAGTTGGTGTATCTGATAATGGTTCAACCAATAGCGGAACAACTATTAAAGCAAATGTAGGAGCTGTACCAGGTGCTACAAAGACCAAATTCAAATTTGAAGGATTAAAAGTTGATGTTTCTCCTTCATTCACAGGCGACATTAAGTTAACAGTCGGTGGAACTGCTGGCGCTGTAGGTGAGATCGTACTTGGTACTGTTAAATCCGCAGTAACCCTGTCAGCCGAAAATGTGAAGGATCTTAAAATTGGTGTACAGGATCAGGCTTTAGGAGATCTGGTTATTATAGAATCCAAGAAAGAAGCCGTTTTGAAGAGTACTCCAGCTATCACTGTGTCTGGTACTGCAGGTGTAGCTGTTGCTGCAACAACCACCGGAGCAATAACCTTAACCCTGCCTGGTGGTGCAGAATGGTCTGCTGGCTATCCGACAGTGACAGTTACAGAAGGTGATTTACAACTGAATACTGCTTCAATGTCCAAAGCTGGTGCAACATTAACGATTCCTGTGAAATCTTCCAGTGTAAAACCGAGTACTATTAAGATTACTAACATGAAAGCTACTCTCTATCGGACCGTTCCTGAAGGTGCATTCCAAATAGCAGTAGCCGGAAGTGCTATTAATCAAACTGGTGGAGCCATAGGCGGCGTAAATCTAGCCTTCCCGCAATACGAAGATAATGCCGTAACTGTTGCCAACAACGTTTCCGCAGCTTCCGCTGTTGTTAACAATGTTGCAAGCTTCGTAATCGGTGCAAGCAAGTATACTCTGAATGGCAATGATGTAGATGCATTTGCAGCCTCCTATGTTAAAGATAGCCGCACTTACTTGGCTATTCGCGACATCGCTGCTGCAATTGGAATCGACCAGAACAATGTTATGTGGGATGGAACCAAGAACACTGTAACCCTTATGAAGGGCGATAAAGTTGTTCAACTGACAATTGGTAGCAAGACTATACTGATTAACGGCGCTGCGGTTACCATGGATGTAGCTCCGGAAGTTGGTCCTGGCAACCGTACCATGTTACCGGCAGCATTTATAGCTCAGGCATTTGGAGCAACTGCCAGCTGGGATGCAGCTACTAGCACAGTTACCATTAAATAGTTAAACAAACACATTAAAGGAGCCCGACTAGTTCGGGCTCCTTTTCTTTCATAATATATACGGCTGGAACAAAACGTTGACAATTTATGAAACTAAGAACTACAATAAATGTATTAACTGACCGATCGGTCGGAGGAATAGAGGTGTATATGAATGAGACAAAGTAGGTCCGTTATTTGGATTGCAGTTTTTTTGGTATGGTGTATTTCGTTTTCTATACCTTGTTTTGCCAATGCCCAAGAGAATGCGAAAACTCCCCTGAGCATACAAAATGCTCTGGATATTGCATATAAGAATAATCCTGACATACTTAAGACGAGTTTGGCTGTAGATAAGGCCCAGTTAAATGCTGATAATGCTGCACAAGCGGTTACCTGGATACCTAACGGGGGCTTAGTCTCTTCTTCTTACCAGCAGGTTATGAACAACTCCCAGCAGGCGAATATTAATCTGATTTTAGCCAAAAAAGCTAACGCGAGCGAGAAGGACAGTATAACGAAAGAAGTCATTAATGCATATACCTCGGCGCTGAAGAGCTTTAACAGTATACAGATCGCCCGGGATAACCTGCAAGACATGAAACAACAAATGATGATCAATAGCCTTGCAAAATCAATAGGTATAACTTCAGATAGTGATTTCGCAAAGATGCAAATAAGTACGAAGCAGTTGGAAGAGACATACAATGCGGCGCAATTATCTTATAATAGTTCTATAGCAACATTGAGGACACTTGTAGGCGAGAGTGACGAGTGGCAACCCGAGCTGACAAGCACCGCTGCAATTACTAAATATGTGCGTAGCGACCTTACTATAGAAATAAGCCGCGGTATATCGCAATCAACTTCAGTTTATACAAAAGGAGCAGCATTAGATATAGAAAAAAGTAAGCAACAATGGGTTTTGCCTAACATATCTTCGGATATGCAAAATATTAACTTAAGCTCTGCAGAAATCGATTATGAACAGGCCAAACGCAGTGCCCATTCAAGTATCGAGCAGTTATATTATAGTATCGATTCACTTGAGGGACAAATTCAATCGTATAATAATGCATATACACAGGCACAACAGGATTTGCAGACAGCCCAACTTAAATATGACCTGGGTCTTATTGCAAAATATTCATCAGCTTCCAGCTCCGCGAGTCTCGCATCCTTTCAGCTTGCAGCAGAGAAAGCTAGAATTAATCTGGAGAATTCGAGAGGGGATTTGGCAAACTTGAAGGCGCAGTTTGGATATCTTACTGGGCAAACGGTTTATGAAGCTGGGGATTGGGTAAGTGATAATCCGGCTAATAAGTGATTTGGGTGGATATTAAACACGTACTTTAATGCTCTGGATTAGCCTGCCGACAAAGTGCAGTTGGCAGGCTTTTTTATTGATAGAATAAGCGTGAACGCTGCTAAATCTAGTTCTGCTAAATCATCTGATAGTTTCTTGCAAGCCGCCAATAGGGTTTATGTGTGAAAATATATGGGAATAACAAGAGACTCTCTCGAAGACTGATCATCGGAAGAGTCTCTTTATAACCGACCATAACGGCGGGGATAATTTATTGTGATTGTAGGTATACATCCATAACTTGAGTCGCTCCGTGCCAGGAGGTGTCTATTAGCTTAAAACTCAGTTCATTTATTTTAACACTGGCACCAATCAGGGCATAACTTGTGTTCAGGTAAGTAAAATGGGACGGGTCTAATATAAATATTTGATCAAACGTTACCCATGTACTGGCAGCATAGATAGTGGCGTTGTTGGTACCTTCCTGATATTGAGTATTATTATTGTAGAATACTAATTTGGCAGGCTGGTTAGCCGTGGTAGTATCATCAAGGTCTCCAGTATCTATAATGGTGGCATGTTGGGATGAATCGTAGTTGATTACATCAATACAATATATTTTATTATCGACCCGGCATTTAAAATCGGAATCAAGATTGTATTGTTTCCCATTAATGCGAATTACATTGCGTGTTACCACAATTGCCTGATCCAAAGTATAAATAGAAGTTCCTTTAATAATACTTACATCGGCAGCATCCCTGTATTCGTTATTCAATATGACCCATTCCTGACTGGTACCCTCACCACAGTAAAAGAAAAATTTTGACTGATTAATTTGTAAGGAGTTTATTTCATACTGATTATCGTCAATTATCATCGTTACCTGGCTATATGGATAAATCTTGTCACCTGCGCTAAAGTTACCGGCAGCATCAATGGTGATTCCAGATAGTGAATATCTTGCTCCACCCATAATATAATAAATATTATTAATACTGTTCAGATTGAGAGTGGTATTACCTGAAAAAATAGCGGCAATATTTGAGATACCCAGTTGACTTAGAACCACTGGATCAGTGGCTGCTAATTGCATTACCGTATCTTGCTGGGTCAGGGCGATTTTCTTAATATCATAGAACTCGCCAGTGCTGCTTCCGCTATTATTGACGCCTATGGTAATCTTGTCAGTGCTTAGATCATAATTTTGGCTGCCTATTTTAACATGATATTCGTCAATGATTCCCATATCCGATAGGTAATAACCTTGATTGGCGGCTTTAACATATAAGCTGACATAATCGCTATTATAGTTATAATCTCCCACTTTAAACTTGTAAACTTTACGGTAAATGGGTGTTACAACCAGCTTATCTCCGCTCACCGTAAGCTTACTAGTGCCATACCGATTGTTATTAACCACTATATCGGGATTAGCATCACTGCTGTTTAAGTTGAAGGAGTAAGTGCTGTTAACATTTATACTTGCAGTGGAAGAGACAATACTTTTAACGGGCATTTCTTGATAATTTACTATAAACGATATCGGAACAGTACCTATATCATACAAGTCACTTCCAATAGATACGTATTTGATGCTTCCGGTACTAACTGTGATGGCTGAAGAGGTCGTAGAACCTGGAGTAGCCGGTACTTTACCCTGTAGGGCTAATAACTTATAAAAAACCGTACAAGCTTGAGCTCGGGGCATTTCGCTAAAGGGTTCAAATTTACCATTAGGAAATCCACCCATAATTCCAAGATCACAAGCTGTTTTAATATAGCTGACATACATGCTTAATTTTAGCTTGTCTGTATCCTTAAATGAGGGCATCCCAGTAGTTGGACTCTTGCCCAGGGCACGAACCAGCATGGCGCATGCTTCGCTGCGTTTGATACCCCCGTCAGGCACTAAACCAGTCGGGTATTCACTAGGCACCAGTATACCGCGCTTGACTGCTTCATTGATCGACGCAATGGCCCAACTTCCGCTAGTATCACTAAAATTACGGCTGGTTTTATCGCTGGCAGTAACTCCCATACAGGAGATCAATACACTGGTAAATTCAGCTCTAGTCATAACCCGGTCCGGCTTGAAGGTACCATCTGGATATCCTGCCATATAGCCCAGGCTAATAAATTGATTGATATAGTCTTTGGCCCAATGGGATCCAATGTCTGGAAATGCATGGTCTGCTGCTGCACAAGGTCTGATGCTCATAACACCGAGAACCACGGCTAGTACAAGCAGATAGCACCATATCTTTTTTTTCATACTTCCAGCCTCCTTAATAAAATGTAATGGGCTTGAAAATAATAACCCGCAGCCCTAGTTTATCTCTCAATTATACAACATTTAGTCTTATTACCTTAATTTATTACATATAAACTGAAATTTACCTTCTTGGAAAGAAAAAGTTAGTAAGAAAATGACGTTCGTGTCATCCTGAGCGGAGCGAAGGATCTTCTTTAGAGAACACAATATTCGGTGATAGGATCCTTCACTTCGTTCAGGATGACATAGAACTGGCAGCTAGGATGACATAATACAATGATAGTGATGGCAGCTAGCGCCTGCATTTATGACGAAAGGCTTCCAGCAATAGGCGTTATTGTTTGTACTGGCCCAATCTGGTATAATTCCTTTCAAAGTTAACTGAACAACAAGCAGAAAGGTCGTTTTTCGATGAAAGGAATCATTCTAGCTGGCGGAAGCGGAACCCGCCTGTATCCTCTTACCCAGTGCATATCCAAGCAATTGCTTCCTATATATGATAAACCCATGATTTATTATCCCTTGTCTGTATTAATGCTGGCTGATATTAAGGATATTCTGATTATTTCCACGCCTGAGGATATTGGTAGATTTGAGGGCCTTCTAGGTGATGGAAGTCAGCTCGGCTTATCTCTTTCTTATGCAGTGCAGCCATCACCGGACGGACTGGCCCAGGCTTTTATTATAGGGGAAGATTTCATCGGGCGGGATCGGGTGGCCATGGTTCTGGGCGACAACATATTTTATGGGCAGGGGTTTACGCCGATGCTGCGACGGGTGGCCGCACGTGATGAGGGTGCCACGGTCTTTGCTTACCGGGTAAAAGATCCGACCCGCTTTGGTCTCGTAGAATTTGATGAAGAACAGCGAGCAGTATCACTGGAAGAGAAGCCGGCCCATCCGAAATCTAATTTTGCGGTGACCGGGCTATATTTTTACGACAACCAGGTGGTTGAACTAGCTAAGAGTCTCCAGCCATCTAAGCGGGGTGAGCTGGAAATTACTGATCTGAACCGTCTTTACCTGGAGAAAAACCAGTTAAATGTTGAAATGCTAGGACGTGGTTTTGCCTGGCTGGATACTGGGACTTTCGAAGCTCTGCAGCAGGCGGCCCTCTTCATAGAGACTATTCAGAACCGCCAGGGATTTAAGGTAGCCTGCCTGGAAGAAATAGCTTATCATATGAAGTGGATCAGCCGGGAACAATTGATGGCTCTGGCCGAGCCCCTGCGGAAAAATGAGTACGGGCAATATCTGCTGGATACTGCGTGCCAAGAACCTAACTTATAACTTTTGTAAGATGAAAGGTAGTTTCTATGGAAATCTCCAATCAGGTAAACATTATGGTAACCGGTGGGGCCGGCTTTATAGGTTCGAATTTTATTCCTTTTTTTATTAACCAGCATCCTAATTATCGTATCATTAATCTGGATATTCTGAGTTATGCGGGGAACCTTGAACATCTTAGAGAAGTAGAGGATAACTCAGGTTACAAATTTATACAAGGTGATATTTGCGACCGGGAGCTATTGGAATATGTTTTCACTGAATTTGATATCAAGGGAGTTGTTCACTTCGCGGCGGAATCGCATGTGGATAATTCTATAGCGGGACCGGATGTTTTTATTAAAACTAATATTAACGGTACTTTCACTCTTCTGGATGCAGCCCGGAAGTACTGGATGGAAGCACCGCACCTGTGTAAAGAGGGTTATGAAGGGTGTCGTTTTCATCACATATCAACTGATGAGGTCTATGGGAGTCTGGGGGAGGACGGCCTTTTCACAGAAGAAACCCCTTATGCCCCTAACAGTCCTTACAGTGCCAGCAAGGCGAGCTCCGACTTTATTGTCAGGAGTTATTTTCATACCTACGGGATGAATGTAGTAACCAGCAACTGTTCCAATAATTATGGGCCCAAGCAGCATAGCGAGAAGTTGATTCCAACTATTATCAGAAAAGCGCTGGCTGGTGAGCCGATACCCATTTATGGGGATGGCAGGAATGTTCGGGACTGGTTATATGTACTTGACCACTGTAAAGGGATAGATATTGTTTATCATAGTGGAAAGATTGGGGAAAGCTATAATATTGGAGGCAGGAACGAACGCGAGAACTTATATATTTCCCGGAGAATATGTGAGATTCTTGATAAACTAGCGCCGGAGCATAAGCAAGATTCCAATATGCAATACTATGAAGAATTAATTACGTTTGTCAATGATCGGCCGGGTCATGACCGCCGTTATGCGATTGATGCCAGCAAGGTCGAAAATGAGCTGGGTTGGAAGGCAGAAGAGGATTTTGAGAGCGGGATTTTGAAGACTGTAAAATGGTATCTAAAGGAGTTAAATCAGTGGAAGTAATTACTTATGATTTTAAGGTGCGGGGGGATGAGCGGGGTTCTCTGATTGCAATTGAAGAGAACGCCGATATTCCTTTTTCCATCAAGAGGGTTTATTATATTTTTGATACTCAGGCCGGGGTTACCAGGGGTCTGCACGCCCATCGAACATTACGGCAGGTGCTGGTTTGTGTTAATGGAAGCTGTAAGGTCCTGCTTGATGACGGAATGGAAAAAATCTCAGTTGTCATGAATAACGTTTCTCAGGGACTTCTCGTGGATCCGATGATCTGGCACGAAATGTATGATTTTTCTTCAGACTGTGTATTGCTGGTATTGGCCAGCGATTTCTATGACGAGAGTGATTATATAAGAGATTATCATGAATTTATCGAACTAATAAATGTTCAGGGTAAATAGCGAAGGGGATATTTCAATGATCAGTGAAAAAGCCGTTGTGCAAACGGATGATATCGGTGAGAATGTAAAAATAATGGAGTTTGCAGTAGTCCGGGACGGAGTTCGTATCGGCAGCAACGTAGTTATCCATCCTTTCGTGGTAATCGAAAGCGGAGTGGTAATCGGTGATAACGTGGAAATCTTTCCAGGGACATATATTGGCAAGGTCCCGAAGGGGGCAGCCCTGGCTCGCAAACCTGAATTCGAAGAGCGGGTGGTTATTGGCGAGAACTGCAGTCTTGGGCCCAATGCCGTGATCTACTATGATGTTGAGATCGGGGCGAATACTCTGCTGGGTGATGGCGCATCGGTTCGCGATAAGTGCCGGATAGGTTCCAACTGTATCCTAAGTCGATATGTGACGGTCAATTATGCCACTACTATCGGCAACAACACTAAGATAATGGATTCCACTCATATTACCGGCAAGTGCCATATAGGCGACAATGTATTTATCAGTTTGCTGGTGGGCAGTACCAATGACAATGCTATCGGCAAACTGGGTTATGATGAAACGCGGGTCATAGGACCTACTATCGAAGATGGGGTGGCAATTGGTGGGGGTGCGATGCTGATGCCGGCCATTACCATCCATAAGAATGCCGTTGTAGGTGCCGGTTCCGTAGTTACCAAGGATGTACCGGCGGGGGCGGTAGTAATGGGTAGCCCTGCTGTGGTTAAGCGGTATGTAACGGAATAAAATTTGACTTTGATAATGGCAAACTTAAGGAATAGGCAGGCGATTTTGTGAAAAAACTTTCGGTAGTAATTCCGGTTTACTATAATGAAGGGTCTCTGCCGGGCCTTTTTGCGGAACTGTTAAAGATTGAAGCCCAGCTGCAAAGCAGCCGGGATATTGAGCTGGAAATTATCTTCGTGGATGACGGTTCGGGGGATGATTCGTTCGCGGAACTGCTGAAGATTAAAGAGCAGCGGCCCAGTACTAAGCTAGTCAAGCTGGCTCGCAATTTTGGGGCGATTCATGCGGTGAAAACCGGTCTGCAATATGTAACCGGGGATTGTTTCACTATGCTGGCAGCCGACCTGCAAGACCCGCCGGAATTGCTGCTTACTATGGCTGATAAATGGCTGGCCGGTTCCAAATTTGTAATATGTGTACGTGAGTCACGCCAGGATCCTTTACTCAGTAAGATGTTCGCTCGTATGTACTATAGCATTCTGCGTCTGGCGGTAACCAAAGACTATCCATCAGGCGGCTTCGATCTGGCTTTGATGGACGGCCTGATGCTGCCCTACCTCCAGCAGAGCGGGAAAAATATTAATATCAGCCTGTTTGCATACTGGCTGGGTTTCGAACCGGAAGTCATTTATTATGTGCGCCGGGAAAGGGAGCATGGCAAGTCGCGCTGGACTTTCAGCAAGAAATTTACATATCTTTTGGATTCTCTTTTAGGTTTTTCCGTGGTTCCGATTCGGATGATCTCGTTTACCGGCTTTATAGTAGCCTTATTAAGCTTTATATACGGGGTAGCAGTGGTGGTAAATGCTAGCATCAATCATGCGATTGTACCGGGTTTTACTACTATCGCGACCTTAATATCCTTTTTGCTGGGACTGATAATCATCATGCTGGGGATTATCGGTGAATATCTCTGGCGTATCTTCGACGAAGTAAACAAACGACCGGAATATGTTATCCATGAAGTTTACTAGCTTGAATATCAAAGAATATGTCAGCTTTCTGCTCTGCGGAGCGGCTAACACCGGTCTGACTTATGCTCTATATGCCTTATTCCTCTTCTTTGTTCCCTATAAACTCTCGTACAGCCTGGCATATGTATGTGGTATCGTTATTTCTTATTACCTGAACAGTAAGTTCGTTTTTAAGCAGCCGGTCACACTCGCCAAGTTTCTGAAATACCCGGCAGTTTATATTGTCCAGTATGGGCTGGGCATTATTATTTTATATGTTTGCATTGATATTTTGGGCGTCAGTAAATGGCTGGCTCCTATAGTGGTTATTGTCATCAGTCTGCCGGTCACGTTTGTGATTAGCAAACTGATTATCAAAGGGCAGGTCTGATTTTGGTACTAACACTCATGGCCGCAGCAACATTATTAGTGCCGTGATGGCACATCAGTAGTACCCGTAGGGTGGACACAACCACCCATGAAAATGTTTCTGGGCAGAAGTTAGTAAACGGTTTTGTGTCATCCTGAGTATCAGCGAAGGATCCTTATTGGTGCCCTTGCGGCGTATTGTAGTCCCGTAGGGGGGATCCTAGCACTCTTCCTCAGGGAAGATCCTTCGCTGAAGCTCAGGATGACACGAACGTTATTTTCGTATTAAGAGGTGGAATGATGCAGAATAGTGTACCTTTCCTGGATTTGAAAGCAGGATATCTGGAATTAAAAGATGAACTGGACGCGGCGTATCGGCGGGTAATGGATTCTGGCTGGTATATCCTGGGTTCGGAAGTGGACGCGTTTGAAGCTGAATTTGCTGAATATTGTGGAGCTCCATATTGCATCGGGGTAGGTAACGGTCTGGAAGCTCTGCATCTTATCCTCCGAGCTTATGGAATTGGCCCCGGGGATGAGGTAATTGTACCAGGCAACACTTATATTGCCACCTGGCTGGCGGTAAGCCAATGCGGGGCTCTGCCGGTGCCAGTGGAACCGGTGGAAGCTACCTATAATATTGACCCGAACCGGATTGAAGAGGCTATAACCCCCCGTACCCGAGCGATCATGCCGGTACATCTCTACGGTCAGACGGCTGCCATGGACGAGATTAATGCAGTTGCCGCCCGCTATGGGCTCAAGGTGGTTGAAGATGCCGCTCAGGCACAAGGTGCTCGCTATAAAGGAAGGCGGGCAGGCAGTCTGGGAGATGCCGCCGGCTTTAGCTTTTACCCCGGCAAAAATCTCGGAGCCTTTGGGGATGGCGGAGCGGTCGTTACCAGTGACCGGGGATTGTTTGATAAGATTAAGGCATTGCGGAATTATGGGTCACGGGTGAAGTATCACAACGAAGTCAAGGGTTATAATTCCCGCTTGGATGAGCTGCAAGCCGCCTTTTTGCGCGTTAAACTGAGTAAATTGGATACCTGGAATGAACAGAGAAGGATTCTCGCCGAGCGTTACCAGCGCTACTTGAATCCAGATTATTATCTATTACCGGTTGTCCCGGAATGGACAGAACCGATCTGGCACATTTTTGTAGTCCGCAGTCCCCAGCGGGACAAGGTACTTAACCATATGCGGGATAATGGTATAGGCGGGATGATTCACTACCCGGTCCCACCGCATCTGCAGCCGGCGTATGCTGAATTGAATATCCGGGCAGGCTCTTACCCGATCTCGGAGAGGATTCATCAGGAAGTTGTGAGTATTCCTATGTGGCCGCAGATGTCTGTGCAGGAACAGGATAGGGTCATTGAGGTTTTGAATAATGTGACGTAAAGGGAAACGATAGCCGCTGATATCGCTGATTTTTTTATGATTATCGCTGATCTTTTAACGTTTAATATTTAACAAAGAAAGTTTCCGGTATTGAAAAGAAATCTACGATAATTCCTTTTAAAAAGCTTAACCACGTTAATGGTAAATGTAAAAACAATATAAAAATCAGCGATAATCATATTAATCAGCGATATCAGCGGCTGTCGGTCTTCTTCCGCCGCATCATTAAGGGAGAGTTATGGGTACATACAAGACAAATAATAGATACATAATAGGGGCTGTGGGGATAATCCTGCTTTATCTATCCCCTCTTTATATACTGGGCCAGAATGCCCATGTATTGATTCTGGACAATGTTGACGGTGCGGTGGCTTCACTTAAAGTACTGGCGGAAAGCGGCCAGATCTTCGGCAGCATGGATTCTACCATACCTCAGGTGATGAATGGTCTGCCTCGCAACACGTTTGGCACCGAGTTTAACCTGCAGGTATTATTATACTGGGCCCTGCCGACGTTTAGCGCCTATGTCGCTAACCTTACCCTGATGCATCTAATTGCATTTCTGGGAATGCTGCTGCTGTTAAAGCGGTATGTCCTATCCGAACCAAAGTATGCACTGCTGGCAGTCGGAGTTGCGCTTACCTTCGCATTGCTTCCCTTTTGGCCTTACGGGGGCTTAAGTGTAGCCGGGCAGCCCCTGGTTTTGTACGCCTTTCTCAATATCCGCGCCCACACTGATCGTAAGCGGGATTGGCTGATTTTGGCCCTGGTCCCTTTCTATTCCAGTCTGGTTTTCAGCTTCGCTTTTTTCCTATTTATAATGGGACTCTGGTGGATATGGGATGTAATTTTCTTTAGAAGAGTAAACACTCGCTTCCTGGCAGCGCTATTTTTTATGGGGATGATGTTTGTACTGGTTGAGTATCGCCTCATCTATAATACGTTTTTCGATCCAGGGTTCGTATCCATCCGCAGTGAGTTCCCTTTAAGCCGTATCCATAGTTTAAGGACCGCTATTAAGACCTGTATCATAAATTTCTTTTATGGTCAGTTTCACGCCCCCAGTCTGCAGCAGTGGGTGATTATTCCTTCTGTGGTTCTGGCTTTAGAAATAGCTTTACGCAAAAGAACAAATCTTGCTGCCTTGTTGGGGTTGTTAGTTCTGACCGGGATAATCTCCATATGGTATGGCTTCTGGTTCTATGACGCATGGGATCCCCTTAAACAACAGATCGGATTTCTGCGCGAATTTAATTTCAGCCGCTTTCACTGGCTGCACCCTCTCTTGTGGTATCTTATCTTTGCCCTGGCCTTGAAGACTATAACCGGGGATAGTCGCCTACGCAAAATCCTGGCGATGTCCCTTATAGTAGTACAGATAGTTTTCCTGTTTGCCAATAATGATAGCCTGGTGGAGAAAAAGGCAGGCAGCCCTACCTACAAAGAGTTTTATGCCCAGGATATGTTCCAGGACATAAAAGCTTATATCGGTCGGGACCAGCCGGACTATCGGGTCGTAACCATCGGCATCCATCCCAGCATTACTCAATACAACGGGTTTTATACCCTGGATGGCTATGCCAGCAATTATTCCCTCGCATATAAACATGAGTTCCGCAAGATCATGGCTAAGGAACTGGATAAAAGTCCGTTTTACAAGGATTATTTTGACACCTTGGGTGGTTCCCGCTGCTATATTTTTGTGGAAAAGTTAATGTACAACAGCATGATGGAGAAGGATGCCGGCATTAAGATTGAGAAATTAGATTTAGATACGGAGCAATTGAAAAAGATGGGGGGACAGTATGTCTTTTCAGCTTTGGAGATTGAAAACGCAGCAGACATAAGCTTAAAATTCCGAAAAGTATTCGAAGATAACCAGTCGGCCTGGAAAATTTATTTGTATGAAGTTTTGTAATTGACTCAACCCCTGAAGCTGAAGAGGCATTGAGAAGCATGGGACAGGGGGGACAGGTTCATTGTCCCACTTAACCGGACTATGCGGGTGGGACAAGGAACCTGTCCCCCCTGTCCCAATGCTCTTTGTTGTTGCATGCCTGCTTTCCTGGAAATGGAAGCAGATGAACCGTCCCCATGCGTCCTGCCTGCTATAATTTCATTGACCCTGGAAATCCTTAGAAGGTATAATTAAACAATGGATTGACCAGCGGGTCGGAAAATGAGGAGGGGAACAGGTGAATAGACGGGGAGTGTATTTTTTCGTAATAGTATGTCTGTTGACGACATTGTTGGCCGTAAGCGGATGCAGTAAGGGTCAGGAAGTAGTGAAGGAATCGGAAATAACGGTTAACACGATTCCGGCTAAGGCCCAGGATTTAGCCAAGAGTGTACGTTATACCGGGATAATCAGGGGGCAGAATGAAGTCTATCTCATGCCCAAAGTGGCAGCCCGAGTTACGGGGATATATGTTCAAGCCGGTGATCAGGTGAAAGCTGGTCAAACGTTGATTACCCTGGATAATACTGATTTCATAGCTGGGGTAAAGCAGGCAGAAGCCGGCGTGGCTATGGCCCAGGCGGGTCTGCGCAGCAATGAACTGCAGGTTGAATCAGCTCGGGCGGACTATGAACGAGCGCAGAGTCTGCATGCAGCCGGGGCATTTTCCAATCAGCAATTGGAACTTGCCCGCCTGAAATATGAATCACTTACCACCGGCAGTGCCCAGGCAAGCCTGGATCAAGCTCAGGGGGCTTTGCTGGCGGCTCAAACTGCTTTAGGCAAATGTATTTTAACTTCACCTATTGATGGAGTGGTAGGCAGTATAGGACTGTCTCTGGGGGATACTGCCAGCCCTGCTGCGCCAGCTGCTATTGTGAGCGATACCGCCCAGCTGCAGGTTGAGGTAATGGTGAGTGAGTCGGAAGTGAGTTACATACAAAAGGGCAGTGAAGTTAATGTGAATATTAACGCTGTCCAGGAGCAGGCCTTTAAGGGTCAGGTAGAGAGCATTGCCAGTGTGGCTGACCCAACTAAGCGTAATTTCACCGTAAAAGTAGCCCTGCCCAATCCCGATGGCCGAATTAAATCGGGGATGTTTGCTGAACTTAAAATCGATACCTTCAGTAAGAAGAATATTATTGCCATTCCAGTTGGTGGGGTTATCCCTAAAGGCGGCAGGGAGATAGTATTTATTGTGGATCAGGATAATCGAGCCCGGGAAGGGGAAGTGAAAACCGGGATTAAGAATGACCAATATATTGAGATCATCTCCGGTTTACAGGCAGGACAGGAAGTAATAGTCAAAGGCAATACCCTGGTCAGTGATGGTACCCTGGTAAGAGTTGTCCCCGGGGGTGCCCAATAATGAAGATCGTTAATTTCGCGGTCAAAAGACCGGTGACCATGATAATACTTGTATCCGTGGTTATCATTCTAGGTTTCTTTACCTTATCCCGAATGGTAGTGGATCTCTACCCGGAGATGAAGCTGCCGGTATCAGTGGTAATAACTTCGTATTCGGGAGCCGGCCCGGAGGAAGTGGAGTCCCGGGTCAGCAAGGTTATTGAAGGAGCTGTCAATACGGTCGGTGGCGTGAAAACGGTGGAGTCCTATTCGAGTGCCGGTTCTTCCATGGTATTGGTCAATTTCGACTGGGGCACCGATATGGATAATGCTATCATCAATATGCGGGAGAAAATTGGGATAGTTGAGATGGCTCTGCCCGATGGGGTGGAAAAACCCATGGTATTAAAGATGGATCCCAATATGATGCCGATTATGCAGATCGGCATCACGGGGGGAGACAAGATTTCATTGGGGCAGCTGCAGTCAATAGCTGAAGATAAGATCCAGCCTCGTCTGGAGCGCATACCGGAGGTAGCCTCGGTAGTAATTACCGGGGGGTTGCAGCGGGAGGTCAAAGTGGAGGTCGATCCGGTCAAGCTGCAGAACTATGGACTCACCCTGAGTCAGGTAAATCAGGTTTTGCAGGCGGAAAACTTCAATTCTTCCGGAGGCACGGTAAACCAGGATCAGCGCCAGTATTTTGTGCGCAATTTACAGCAGTTCGAGACGATCGATGATATCAAGGAAGTAGCTATTCTGACCACAACTGGCAACATAGTCTATCTGCGCGATATAGCTGTTATTATTGACGGATATAAGGATGATACTCAGCTTACCCGGGTCGATCAGGGCAGTGCAGTGGGTATTCATCTCCTCAAACAGAGCGGTGCCAACACGGTGGCCGCCTGCGATGCCATCAGAGCTGAATTAACCAAGATCCAGCAGGAGTTGGATGTAGATTTAAATGTCAAGATAGTACTTGATCAGTCTACTTTTATAAAACAATCATTGCAGTCTACTCAGAATACCATCTGGGAAGGTGCTTTGCTGGCCATGGTGGTCCTGTTCCTATTCCTACGTAATCTGCGCAGCACTTTTATTGTTTTTACCGCCATACCCCTCTCCATAGTAGCTACCTTTATCCTCATGTATTTTAACGGCAGTACCCTGAACCTGATAACCCTGGGAGGATTGGCGTTGGGTGTAGGCCGAATGGTGGATGACTCGATCGTAGTGTTTGAAAATATCTATCGTCACCGCAGCTTGGGGCTGTCACCTATGGAAGCTGCTCTGACCGGGGCATCGGAAGTAGGCAGCGCAGTTATCGCTGCAACTCTGACGATAATTGCAGTGTTTTTGCCCATCATGTTCGTAGAGGGGCTGGCTTCGGTCATATTCAAGCCGATGGCGGTAACCATTAGTTTTGCCATCTTCTGCTCCTTGATGGTAGCCCTAACCATTGTCCCCCTAATGTCCTCCCGCATGATAACCGACGCCTCTATGGCCAAAAGAGATGCAGGCAAGGGCTGGGCAGCTGCAGCAGTGAAGAGGTTTGGATTATGGATTGATAATTTAGGTGAGCGGTATACATCAGTAGTGGTATGGTCGCTGGGACATCGTAAAACCGTAGCTGGTGTGGTAACCCTTCTCATGATCGGATCGGTAGCCTTAACCCCTCTGATTGGAGCGGAATTCCTCCCCAAGACGGATTCCGGAGAAATATCTGTTAGTATAGAAACTGATAAAGGCTCCCTCTTGAAAAACACTGATGAGGTTATCAGCCAGATCGAGGATCAGCTCCACAGTCTGCCAGAGGTGGATACTATCTTCAGCAGTATAGGCGGTTCTGCCAATATGTTTTTCGATAGTGGTACTCAATCCGACAACGGTGCGATCAGTGTCAAACTGGTTGATAAGAACCAACGTAAGAAATCGGTGGATGTTGTAGCCGAGGAAATCCGAAGTATGGTAGCGGATATAGCCGGCGCCAAGATTAAGGTCAATGTAACCGATGTAACCAGCGGCGGTATGGGCAGTGGCGGATCAGCGGTTAATGTACAGATCAAAGGTGACGACCTCAAGGTATTACAATCCATATCTGATCAGGTGGCCCAGGTGGTCCGCAATGTGCCCGGCACCCGCGAGGTATCAGCATCCCTAACCGATGGTAAGCCGGAAATGCAGATCAAAGTCGACCGACAGCGGGCCGCCAGCTTCGGCCTTACTCCCATGCAGGTATCAACGGAGATTAAAAACGCCATGCAGGGGGCCGTGGCAACGCGCTATAAAGTGGAGGGCACTGAAGTCGATGTGCGGGTCCGTTATATTCCCCAGAATCATCAGGACCTGGAATATCTGCAGAATCTAGCTATACGAAATTCCCAGGGGGCGGTCGTTAACCTGTCGCAAATAGCCTCATTTGAGTTAGCCCAGGGGCCCATTAAGATTACCCGGGTGGACCAGGTGCGCAAGGCAGATATAACTGCCAATCTATTGAACCGCGACCTGGCAAGCGTTATGGCCGATATTCAAGCGGAGGTGGCCAAGATTAACCTGCCGGTGGGTTACACGATTGAATATACCGGTGCTAACCAGGATATGATGGAGAGTTTCGCCAGTCTGGGCATTGCTCTTATTTTAGCTCTCATTTTGGTCTATGCGGTAATGGCCATTCAATATGAATCATTTTTTAACCCCTTTATAATTATGTTTTCCGTGCCTACAGCTTTTATCGGCATAGTATTAGGGCTGCTCTTGACGGGACGATCGTTCAGCGTACCAGCTTTCATCGGCATTATTATGCTGGTTGGTATTGTAGTTTCCAATGCTATCGTGATGGTGGATTATCTGGAAAGATTGCGACAGCGAGGTATGGAGAGAACGGCTGCAATCGTTGAAGCAGGGCGAGTGAGATTGAGGCCAATCCTGATGACTGCTTTTGCGACTATTCTGGCGATGCTGCCTTTGGCTCTGGGTTTGGGCGAAGGAGCAGAGTCCATGGCACCGCTGGCTACGGTGGTAATCGGCGGGCTGCTGGTATCAACCTTTATTACTCTGCTACTGATTCCGGTGGTTTACAGTATGTTTGATGATTGGCTGCAGAAGCTGCGCCGTAGATTTTCTAACTCTGCGGAAGTAGATGAGATAGAGGTGGAGGGATAATGGCTTCGAAAGAAAATAAGCGGGATCGAATTATTGAAGCAGCCATACAGGTATTATCCAAAAAGGGCTATCATAATACCAAAATGGAGGAGATTGCTGTCGTAGCAGGCATAGGCAAGGGCACTATTTACGAATACTTCCCGAGTAAGCTGCAGCTATTGCAGGATATCTTGGAACGGAGTTTTTACCTGTACGACCACTCTATCAAGGCTGATATAAGCAATAGTTTATCCGCTGAACAAAAGATTAGGAGGCTTGTAGAAGCTCATTTAAGGTTCTGCCAGGAAAACAAGGACTTAACCCGGATTCTCTTTTTTGATACCGAAATAATAGATAATGAACTTAGAGACTGGGCCTGCCAAAAACGCAGACTGAAAGAGGAACATATGCAGTTGCTGTTTGCAGCAGCTATCCACAGCGGGGAGATTAGGGATTTAGACACTAAAATGTTGACCATCATTATCAGCGGGATATTTAGTTCGTTCTGGGTACCTGTTGTCATTGAAGGATGGGAGATAGATGCGACCATTGCTGCGGAACAGGTTACAGATATTATCATGTGCGGGATAAAAAGATAGCATGCAAATAACTCGGGGTCTGACCCCGAGTTATTTAAGCCAAACAAAACGTCCCCTTGGCTTACTTGGCTTTTGTCGCAAAAGAAAAGACAAGAATGTTGCGACAAAACAGAACCGTCCCCATCTGTCGTAGAACCGTCCCCATCTGTCGCACTTTCCTTCCCTTTGCTTCTAAGTGGTACTCATTTTGTATAACTAATTATTTGATTATGCAAGGTTTCACCGGGTAAACCCATTTTCCCGGCAGTAATGCGTTTTAGAGCCATCAAGTCGGAATTTTTGTCTACAAAACCTGGGTCCACGGTCAGCAAGTAATGGTATCCAACTTCTTGTGCTAGTTGCCCAACGGTATCATTCTCATAACCATATGGTAGGGCCAGATAGTCAACCTCATTATTCATTTCTCTTTCCAGTAAAGATTTTGACAAGAGTAAATCGTTTTTAATTCTAGCCATGTATTCACTACTAGTTTCATTCCTTTTCTTCTCGGGCAGATACAAAGGGGAAGTCAGCTCCGATCCTTCAGTTCCATCTTCCCTTTTAACCAGACGGTGGCTGTTGTAGGAGTGAGAATAGAAAGTCATGCCATGGGCTTGCATTTCCTTCATTTGTTCCCAGGTTAGTTTCGGAATCTGATTAGTGGTGGCGCCAACATTTTTTATGATAATAAATATACTGGCTGGTATGTTATTCTCTGCCAGCAGCGGATAAGCATATTTATAAACACTCTGATAACCGTCATCAAAAGTAATGACAACAGCATTAGGTGCTATCTCCTGTTTCCCTGTCAGGAAATCGCTCAGTTGTTGCAAGCTTATGAAGTTATAACCTTTGTCCTTGAGCGTTTCGAGCTGTTCGCGGAAGTGTACCGGGCTAATAGTAGCGCCGGTTTCATTATTGTCAAGATTGTGATACATAAGTATAGCTGCTTTGTCAGAATAATACAGTGGGGAAGGGCTTGGGTTGGTAGCTTCAACAATTGGAGGCGTTGATAAATTAAATTTACCTATTGGCGAAACATGAAGCAATTGCGGGTCTTTAATAAAGACCGATAGAGTAAATACGATCAACAAACAGAATATAGCAAGACCTATTTTTATAATATTTTTACTGCACATGATTAAAATCCTTATTATTATTTATTTAATTAATTATCTATCTATCTACTATTGTCTCTATAAATACTCTGATTCCTGGCACTGGATAAAGAGGATGTTTATACTCGTTACTCACGAAGAAATACCATAGCAAAAAAGTTTTCCTTTTCCCCAAGTGTCAGGTCAAGCCCTATGGATTAACAGTGGTGGTGAAAACTACACCGGATTGCAGAGAAGTGTTATCGGTATATTGAATGCCGGGATGGAGCAGTAACCAGTAAGAAGTGCCCGGGACCAGGTTCTTCTGAGGTACGGCTTGCAATTCGGCAGCGCTCAACTGCTCTAAAACCAGGGGAACTCGTTCCCCGCTGTTGTTGGCAATTAACTCGATATTCTCCTGATTGATAGTTTTCAGGTTTATATTTTGAGGGAAGTGAATAGTCAAATTATTATCAACCGTAATCTCAGGAACTTGTTTATCAAGCCGATAATCAGGATAATAAAGCGATCGTCGGTCCGTCAACTCCTGGGCCGTTACGCTTTCCCAAAATCCAGACTTTCCCTTCATCATTCCCCTGCCAGCTTTATCCAAAATCTCTCCATAAGCCTGCCAGTATTCTGGTTTCCGGGCCTGCTCCGTGTCTATCACAAAGGATTTGGAGCCCAGACTTAACTTGATTAGGCCATTATTATTACTTTCGGTATCGTTGGCGGACAGAAGAAGTAGACTAACCTTCAAAGGATCCTCTTTTTCAATTAGTAAATCTGGGGTGATACCTTTTTTATTTATAGAATTATTTAGAGGTGAACGAAAGTAGGCATTGGTCATTTTTAAATAACCACCGTCAACTAAGGGGAATATTTGCTGCCCACATCCCTTGCCAAAAGATTGAGTGCCAATAAGCACAGCCTTTTTATGATCTCTAACTGCTAGGGCCAGGATTTCGGAAGCGCTGGCACTATCATGATTGATCAGAAAGATGGTGGGTTTATCTACGATATAGCTGTGTTTAACCGCTCTCTCGAAGTAGGGTGACGAATCGCGGTAATTAACCTGCACAGCTAACTTATCACCAATAAAATAACCTGCGATATTCAGAGCAGATTGCACATAACCCCCGCCATTATCTCGTAAATCAATGATATAGGAGTTAGGATTCTGGTGGCGGAGATTGACCAGGGAAGCTGCAAAAAGCTTACTTGTTTCGCTTGCAAAAGAGCTTATTTCCAAATAGCCAGTATTGAAGGACTTAATTTCACCAGTTACTGAGGGAATGACAATATTTACACGCTCTACCTGAACGGTAAAGGATGTACCAGCCCGCTGGCAAGTCAATTGCACCCAGCTGCCCTCTGGACCTATGATGAGCGGGGCAACTTCTTCTGGGGACAGGCCTTTAAGGGAACGGCTGTCTAGAGAGGTAATAATATCACCCACCTGTAAGCCAGCCTTCTCAGACGGGGAACCACTGACCAGGCCTGTAACTATAACTCCGTCGTCACTGATCTCTAAATAAATTCCTATGCCGGTATAGCTTTGCTCCAGATAATTATTGAAATCTTCATACTGTTGCGAGGTCCAAAAACTAGTGTAAGGATCATCCAGCTTGGCGAGCATGGCGTCAATGGTTGGGGAGTTTAATATATCTTCCTTAACCGGTTCTACGTAATAATTGCGCAGTAAAAAACGCACTTCCTGCAGAGGCGTGACCTGTGCCCAGGCCTCGCTCGGGAACATCAGGGTTATTGTCAGCAGTATAAGTAGTATTTGTAGATAGGTTCGTTTTACAGCTTTCACCGATTGCCCTCCTAAAGGTAATAAAAGCGGGTTGTCAAGGATATAGATTTATTAACAACATAACTCTAGATCCTTACAATAATTTAATTATATGCCATTGTCTCCATAAATACTTCGAGTTTTATTAATTCTACTAACATAAACATATCCTGCCATTCCTGGGCTGACAAGCTTACCTTTGACTTATTCATAGCAAATATATTACTATTGTGCTAATGTATACTGGATATCTACGGTCATATGGAGGTCTATTGATTATTGGAGGAGTTATAGATGAGATTGGGCAAAGTGATGGTAGTTTTCGGGACCCGGCCAGAAGCCATTAAAATGGCACCGGTAATAAAGGAACTTAAAAAAGTGCAGGATATAGAGACAAGGGTAGTTGTAACTGCTCAACACCGGGAGATGCTTGATCAGGTTCTCAGCTTGTTTTCAATCAAGCCGGATTATGATTTGAACCTTATGAAAGACAAACAGGATTTGTACAGTATCACCACCGGGGTATTAACCGGACTCAAGGAAATAATGGAGCAGGAGAAGCCCGATCTGGTTTTGGTGCATGGCGATACGACCACCACCTTTGCTGCTGCACTAGCCGCATTCTATCAGAAGATTCCGGTGGGGCATGTTGAGGCTGGCCTTCGTACCCGCAATAAGTATTCACCTTATCCGGAGGAGATGAACCGCAGCCTTACCGGCAGGCTGGCTGAACTGCATTTTGCGCCCACAGATGTTTCAAGGGAGAATCTCCTGGCTGAATCCGTCGCCACCATTAAAATATGGGTAACCGGCAACACGGTCATAGATGCCCTGATGGATACAATTCAGCCAAATTATAGGTTTAACGAAGATTTAAAGGAAATTAACTTTAATAATAGAATATTATTGGTTACTACTCACCGAAGGGAAAACTGGGGTGACCATATGAGAGACATCTATGAGGCCCTGATTAAATTGGTGGAAGAGTTTGCTGATGTGGAAATAGTATTTCCAGTACATAAGAATCCCACGGTTAAGGATCTGGCGGTTGAGATGCTGGGAGGCCGGGAGAGAGTTCATCTTTTGGAGCCTTTAGAATATGAAGCATTCGCCAATCTGATGAACGCCTCTTATATTATCTTAACTGATTCCGGTGGAATGCAGGAAGAGGCACCTTCATTAGGCAAACCGGTATTGGTTCTGCGTGACACTACGGAAAGACCCGAAGCTATCCAGGCTGGAACGGTAAAACTGGTAGGAACTGCAAAAGAGCATATATACGAAGCGGCCCGGCTTTTGCTGGTTGACCGTGAGCAATATGATAAAATGGCACAAGCAATTAACCCTTATGGAGATGGCAAGGCAGCCCACCGCATCGTAAAGGTCATTAAAGATTTCCTCTACGTACGCATAGGCGCACAATGATAAGAGGACGCCAGTGATCAGATTCTAAATACGATTCGTTTAGGAGCTTGATCATTGTCGCGTGGAACTAAGGAGGCAACTATGACTGAAATAAAATTTGGCACCGATGGATGGAGAGCCATTATAGCAGAGGATTTCACTTTTGCAAATATCAAATTAGTAACCCAGGGCATAGCTAATTATCTAAAAAATAATAATCTGAGTAAGAAGGGGATTGTTATAGGTTATGACAATCGTTTCCTATCAGAACATTTTGCCAGTGAATGTGCCCGGGTAATAACCGGTAATGGAATTCGGGTATCTATGACTAAAAAGGCGGTTCCTACACCGCTGACTGCGTTTGCCATACGGTCATGCCAGGCTGGAGGGGCTATTATGATCACGGCCAGCCATAATCCACCGGAGTATAACGGTATTAAATTTATACCTGAATATGCTGGACCGGCTTTACCTGATGTTACAAACGCTATTGAAGATGAGGTCAAGCGTATACAGGATGGCGGCAGGATATATGAACTGGACTTAAAAGAAGCCCAGACGCTTGATTTATTAAAAGAGATAGATATTGACCGGGAATACATGAACCAAATATTAAGAGTTATTAATACCGAGGCTTTTAACAATAATTCGCTAAAGATAGTCGTTGACCCTATGTACGGATCTGGAGTAGGCTACTTAGATCGAATCTTAACTGAACTAGGATGTGAAGTAAGGACTATAAATAATTACCGCGATCCGCTATTTGGCGGCTCAATCCCGGAACCCACTGATGCTGGCTTACCGGATCTGAAAAGAGCGGTTGTTAACTATAAGTGTGATTTAGGATTGGCGTTGGATGGAGATGGAGATCGGTTCGGTATTGTGGATGGTGAAGGCCAGTTTATAGATCCTAACCGTTTGGCTTATCTTCTTTTTGAACATCTTTTAAATACCCGCACTTTCCGGGGGCCAGTTTGTCGTTCTCTGGCTACCACCCATAACCTGGATCGCATTGCCAAACAGAACGGGCTAACTGTTATTGAAACCAGGGTAGGGTTTAAATACATTTCGGAATGTCTGCGGGAAAAGGGCTGTATTATGGGGGCGGAAGAGAGCGGTGGTTTAAGCATGTTTGGACATGTCCCCGAAAAGGACGGTATTCTGGTGGGGCTCCTGGCAGCCGAAATGCTGGTCGCTACTGGTAAAACCTTTAGTGAGTTGAACCAGGAAGTAGTAGAGAAATACGGTATAATGATCGGTGAACGCGTTGACATCAAAATTACACCGCGTGAAAAGGAACGAATTCTGGCAGATTTAAAAGATTATCAACCTAAAATGGTGGCGGGGGCAAAAGTTGACCGGATTGATGACAAAGAAGGTAAGAAGATTATTATGGAAGATAATTCTTGGATTCTAATCCGACCTTCCGGAACAGAGCCTCTCGTCAGGGTTTATATAGAAGCATTCGATGAGAAAAGGCGTGAGGAAATGCGTCAAGAAGTAATGATGGCTCTTTCTCTGCAGGTTGAAAAGTAAGCCAAATATTGGAGTGAACAAAGGAATTAGATACTTAGTCATGCTAGCAGCGACTGGTAATCAATTAACCTCCTTACGGCATATTATATATTAATATACCGTGAGGAGGTTTTTATATGCTTATCCTATTAAAATTAGCCAGCATTACCATCTGGTTTATCATAATGATATTTATCATCGGGGGGGTCTTCCGAAGAAGGCGGGCATCAATTAGAGATCTTAACCGATATTTTATTAATAAAACCAAAAATGAACCCAAGTTGTGTAGTGATCGAGAAAAGGTTTGAACATATATGTTATAATATATCAAATATTGTCTATTGTGGTTGTAACAAGAGACGAAACAGGGCTTCGGTGGGAAATAGGGGGAGACAGTGGTTGTCAAGGGGACGGGGTGGGACAAGGGGACAGGTTATCAGTCCCGCTATTCAGATCTAGGAGTGGGACGTAAACCTGTCCCCTTGTCCCACCCCGTCCCCAAGTTCGTCATCTCTTTTACACCGGACGTGTATTTATAAATGGGGTGATACTATGCTAGATCCAATACTTGACGTGTTGTTCCCTCAGGACACTTGTTGTATATGCCGTAAACCAGGCAGATATGGGTGCAAACAACCCTGGTGTCAGCAATGTACTGAGGATATGTTAAAACTGGAGAAATCCGGAACAACTTGCGATATATGCGGAAAATATCTGGATGATGGTAAGCAATTGTGTGAAGATTGCCGCCAAAACCCACCCCAGTTTGAAATAGCACGAGCAGTAGGGCCTTATGAAGAACCTTATCGTATTGCCACCAAGGTTTTAAAATTTATGGGGAAAAAATACCTGGCTCCCAAAATGGGAACAATGATGGCCGAAAGAGTCAAGGCGGAACCTCGCTTTGGTGCTATAGATCTCATAGTTCCAGTGCCTATATCCACAAACAGCTTCCAGGTTCGGGGTTTTAATCAGACTGAAGTAATAGCACGATATATTAGCAAGGAATTAGGGGTTAAGGTTGATAACCATGTAATATTTAGGGTTAAGGATACGCCGTCCCAGACTGAACTGTCCAAAGAGGAGCGAGAGAAAAATCTTCTCTGTGCCTTCGAGGTAAGGGATGCGAGAAAAATACTTAATAAAAGCATATTATTGGTTGATGATGTTTACACTACCGGATCAACGAGTCGTGAATGCACCCGTACACTTTTACAGGCTGGTGCTAGCCGGGTAACTATAATTACCTGGGCTACCGGCAGAGGTTTCTAGGATTCAATCAAGGAGACGGGGTGGGACAAGGGGACAGGTTATCAGCAGATCCAGGAGTGGGACGTAAACCTGTCCCCTTGATTGACTGTTTCCTCGAACCGAGTAAGGCTGAAAATTCTTGCTATTCTATTGCCTAAAGTTTATAATATATTGTACAGGTCGAGGAATCGGTTTCTTTTATTGCAGGGCTCGACAATTTTCAGAAAAAGTGAGGGATATTTTTAGATGTTCGAAGACAAAATTTTAGTGTGTCAAGATTGTGGCGAAGAGTTTGTATTTACTGCAGGGGAGCAAGAGTTTTATCATGAAAAGGGTTTCGAAAATGAACCCAAACGTTGCAAAGATTGCAGACAGAACAGGCGTAACAATAGTGGCAACAGAACACCACGTGAGATGTTCACTGCTGTTTGTGCCGAGTGTGGAGCCGAAACTGAAGTGCCTTTTAAACCTGTAGAGGGAAGGCCAGTCTTCTGTTTAGAGTGCTTCAAGAGGCAAAAACAAGCATCATTATAAAATGATTTTCTAACCGGGCTTGCAAAGCCCGGTTTTACTTTTTTCTGAGAGGGGATAGGTTCTTGGGACATAGGGGACAGGTCCATTGTCCCACTCCCAGATGTCTAATGTGGGACAATGGACCTGTCCCCACTCTACTAGTGTCAACTCGGGTACGGGTCTTGAACCCGTACCCGAGTTGACACTATTTTTTATTTCTTGTGCAGTATTCTGATTTAATTGAGTATAATAAGAATATAGCTAGGAAAGGGGTGGTTGTATGAGACTGGATATCAGAGGAAGGAATATCGACATCACTGATGCACTTAAAGACTATACCACTAAAAGGCTTTCCAAATTAGAGAAGTATATTGATGACGCTAGAATCGCACAGGTAGCACTCTCCCTCGAAGGCGAAGATCACAAGGTAGAAGTAACTATACCCTTAAATGGGCTGATTTTACGCGGAGAGGTAACGGCCGAGGATATGTACAGCGCCATCGATATGGTAGTTGAGAAGCTCGAAAAACAAATAGAGAAACATAAGACCAAACTATATAAGAGACAGCGGGGATCAGGGCTTAAGCAGCTGTCCGAGGAAGAATTGAAACCCGCCCTAAGTGTTAAGGCCAAGGATCCTTTTGAAAAGTATAATGTCGTCCGCACCAAGCGTTTTGCCTTGAAGCCAATGGACGAGGAAGAGGCCATAATGCAGATGGGTTTGTTGGGGCATAGCTTTTTCATGTTTTATAACTCCAGCAGCGATGAGATCAACGTGGTTTATAAGAGGATGGATGGCAACTATGGACTGATCGAGCCTGACTTTGATTAGTTGCTGGTATCCAGCAAAAATGATACTATAGAAACGTAACGTACATTTATTAGGAACCGTTTGGTTCCTCTTTTTTTGAAAAGAGGTAGTATATCGTGCTTAAAGATTTTGTGAAAAGGTTAATGGACGACAACGAAAAAGAGGTAAAAAAACTACGCCGTATAGCTGAGGACATAAACAGCCTGGAAGATGATTGCCGCAAATTAGCCGATGAGGATTTCCCTAAGAAGACCAAGGAATTCAGGGAAAGAATTGCAGCCGGTGAGACTTTGGATGACCTATTGCCGGAAGCTTTTGCTTTGGTCAGAGAGGCCTCCCGGCGAACTCTGGGCATGAGGCATTTTGATGTGCAATTAGTAGGTGGGATGGTATTACATAAAGGCAAAATTGCGGAGATGAAGACTGGGGAAGGGAAAACCCTGGTGGCTACCCTGCCGGCTTATCTGAACGCTCTGGACAGTAAAGGGGTCCATATTGTTACCGTAAATGATTACCTGGCCAGCCGTGATGCGGCTTGGATGGGGCCTATTTTTCAATTCTGCGGTTTATCGGTGGGGCTTATCGTGCATGATCTTAGCTATCCGGATCGTAAAGCAGCCTATGCCTGTGATATTACCTATGGTACTAACAATGAACTGGGTTTTGACTATCTGCGCGACAATATGGTTGTTGGGGCAGATAACATGGTTCAGCGCCCCATGAACTTTGCCATCATTGATGAGGTGGACTCGATTTTGATTGATGAGGCCCGGACTCCATTAATTATTTCTGGGGAAGGGGACAAACCTACTGATCTTTATTATCGCATAGCTAAATATATACCCCGTTTGGTAATTGAAGATGATTATATGGTTGATGAGAAAGCTAACGTTGTAACTCTGACCGAGGACGGCGTTCATAAGGTTGAAAAGCATTTTAGCATTGAAAATCTGTCTGAGAACATGGAAATAGCTCATCATGTGAATCAGGGTCTGAGAGCTCATACTCTGATGAAGAAGGACAAGGATTATGTGGTCAAGGATGATCAGATTATTATTGTGGATGAGTTTACGGGCCGCTTGATGTTTGGACGGAGATACAGTGATGGACTGCATCAGGCGATTGAAGCCAAAGAAGGGGTTAAGATTGAAAAAGAATCACAGACCCTGGCAACTATAACCTTCCAGAATTATTTCCGTATGTATAAGAAATTGGCCGGCATGACTGGTACAGCTAAAACTGAGGAAGATGAATTTGCAAACATTTATGGGATGGATGTAGTGGTCATCCCAACCAATCTGCCCATGGTACGCAATGACAAGTCTGACTGGATCTACCGCAGCGAATTGGGTAAGTTTAATGCCGTTGTAGATGATATCATTGAAAAACATAAAACGGGACAGCCAGTGCTGGTGGGTACTATTAGTATCGAGAAGTCGGAACTATTAAGTACTATGCTGGCCAAGAAGGGCGTCAAGCATCAGGTTTTAAACGCCAAGCACCATGAGAAAGAGGCCCAGATAATAGCCGCGGCAGGGCAGGTTAACACTGTTACTATCGCCACAAATATGGCCGGCCGAGGAACCGATATTGTCTTGGGAGAGGGCGTTCAAGCCCTCGGAGGACTTTATGTGCTGGGCACTGAAAGGCATGAATCACGTCGAATCGATAACCAGCTCCGGGGAAGGTCCGGACGGCAGGGCGATCCGGGTGAATCACGTTTCTATGTGTCTCTGGAAGATGATTTAATGCGTCTGTTTGGCTCCTCTAACATTGAAGGAGTTATGGATCGTCTGGGTATGGATGACAGCATACCTATTGAGAATAAATTAATTACCAAAACCATTGAAAATGCTCAGAAGAAGGTTGAGACCCGAAACTTTGGCATCCGCAAAAACGTGCTCGAGTATGATGATGTAATTAACAATCAACGGGTTGTGATGTATGGTGAGCGCAAGAAAGTCCTTTATGGTGAAGATCTTAAAGCGACTATTGCGGCTATGATCGATGATGTAATCGAACAAGTAATTGATAGCTTTGCAGGAGAATATAAGTATTCTGATGAATGGGATCTGGAGGGGCTAATAACATATATTGATCAGAACATTATGCCGGATTTTAATGTCAAGCCAGAGGATCTAAAGGGTATGATCAAAGATGAGGTTAAGGAATTGGTGGGGGAAAAGACTCATGCTCTTTACGAGGCCCGCGAAGTGGAATTAGGCAGCGAGACTATGCGGGAAATAGAGAAGGCTATCATGCTGCGGATTATAGATAATAAATGGATGGACCATATTGATGCCATGGATCAGCTGCGCAATGGTATTAACCTGCGCGCTTATGCCCAGCGGGATCCCTTGGTTGAATATAAATTTGAGGCTTTTGAGGCTTTCCAGATTATGGTCTTCAGTATCAAGGAAGATGTAGTCCGATATATTTTAAGGGTGAAGATAATAGAAAGACCGGAAGAAAGAAAAATGGTCATGAATCAGGGAGAAGACGCAGAGAAGAAACCTGTGCAGGTGGGGGATAAGATCGGTCGCAACGACCCCTGCCCTTGCGGGAGTGGGAAGAAGTACAAAAAATGCTGCGGACGCACGGCTAGCTAAGGAATAAGGCCTTACCGGCCTGAATGAGGTGATTTTTTTGATTGATGATCCGCGGGGAACCATAACCGCCATAATAAGCAGTCTTAATGAGATGAGGGTTTCTCTTTGACATCGCTAATAAAAAGCAAGAAATCGAAATTTTAAATAAGACGACAATAGCGGAAAATTTTTGGGATGATAATATGGAAGCGCAGAAGGTACTAAAAAGGAACAGTGACCTTCAGGCCAGTGTAAACCAATTCGAACAATTCTGCCACGAAGCCCAGTATCTAAATGAGATGCTGGAGTTGGCTGAGACCGAAAACGAATCTGATCTGTATAATGAAATACTGCGAGAGCTGTCTCACTATGTTAAGAAATTCCGAGATTATGAACTCCTCATACTATTCTCAGGTGAAAATGATCAAGGCAATGCTATAGTCTCTCTGCATGCTGGAGCGGGAGGCACAGAAGCCCAGGATTGGGTGGAAATGCTTATGCGGATGTATACCCGCTGGGCCGAATCATCCGGGTATGATGTTGAGATATTAGACTATCTGGCCGGTGACGAGGCCGGTGTGAAAAGTGTGACATTTCTGGTTAAGGGCATTTATGCCTATGGTAAGCTGAAATGTGAAGAAGGTGTACACCGCCTGATTCGCATATCTCCTTTTGACGCTTCCGGGCGGCGCCATACCTCGTTCGCTTCGGTTTCAGTATTACCTGAAGTAAGTGAAGAAATTGCCGTCAAGGTTAACCCGGAAGATTTGCGCATTGATACCTACCGTTCTGGGGGTGCCGGTGGTCAGCATGTCAACAAGACTGACTCAGCTGTGCGTATTACTCATTTGCCTTCAGGAATTGTGGCCCAGTGTCAGAACGAACGCTCGCAGCATGCTAATCGACTGGCGGCCATGAAGATTCTCAATGCTCGCTTGTATGAGATGAAGCAGCAGGAACGTGACGACAGTATGCAAAAAATCAAGGGGGAATACAAGGAGATAGCCTGGGGAAGTCAGATCCGCACCTATACCATGAATCCCTTTTCCCTTATAAAAGACCACCGCAGCGGCCTGGAAGCCGGTAATGTACAGGCTATTCTAGACGGTGATCTGGATGATTTTATCAATGCCTGCCTGCGGATGAAGAAAGAGGAATAGGAAAAACGATAGCCGCTGATATCGCTGATTATTATGATTATCGCTGATAAGGTTAACTCAAGGTTAATCGAAATGTTATATTGTATGTTTAATAACGGAGCCTTCATGAAGCTAATTAAGCATGGGCGCTATTGAATGATAAATTCAAAATAAAAATCAGCGATTATCATATAAATCAGCGATATCAGCGGCTATAGGTCACTAACTATTTTGGAGGGTTAATGTGAGAGAGATTACTGAGAGTTCAATTCAGGAAGTCAAAGAAAAAGCATTGTTAATTAGAAGTGATATTATTAAAATGCTGGGAGAGTCAGGTTCAGGCCATCCGGGGGGATCACTGTCGGCAGCCGATATCCTAGCCTGTCTCTATTTCTGGGAAATGAATATAGACCCACAACAACCCCGGCAGGAAGAACGGGATCGTTTCGTGTTAAGCAAGGGACATGCAGCTCCAGTTCTTTATGCCGCGCTGGCTGAGAAAGGCTATTTCCCGCGGGAAGAACTGAATGGACTTCGCAAACTGGGGAGCCCGCTGCAGGGACATCCTGATATGCGCAAAGTACCGGGGGTAGAAGCTTCCACTGGGTCTTTGGGGCAGGGAATATCCTGGGCGGTAGGGATGGCAATGGCTGCCAAGATGGATAGCCGGAGCTACCGGGTTTATGCACTGCTGGGGGATGGTGAAATCGAGGAAGGTCTCGTCTGGGAGGCTCTTATGGCTGCTCACCATTATCACTTGGACAATCTTACTGCTTTTCTGGATCACAACGGTTTACAGATTGACGGACCAATATGTGAAGTAATGTCACCTGAACCGGTGGCTGACAAATTCAAGGCTTTTGGCTGGGAGACTCTGGTCGTCGATGGTCATGACCATCGCCAGATAATGGAGGCTTTAAACACAGCCCGCGCCACCAAAGGCCGGCCAACAGCTATTATTGCCGATACTGTCAAAGGCAAAGGCTGCTCTTTCATGGAAAACAAGGCCGAGTGGCACGGCACTGCTCCCAGCCGCGACCAAGTCGCCCAGGCTCTAGAGGAACTGAAGGGATAATAAACACGGAGGGACAACGAATTTGCCGCTGATATCGCGGATTATTATGATTTTCGCTGATAACGACTATTAAGGAAATGGAAGAGTAGTTGGTTATGGAAGATTGCGATAAAAATTACCTATATACTGAGCTGACCGATAAGATTATAGCATCTGCATACAAGGTATATAATAAACTGGGAGCTGGGTTTCTAGAGAAAGTGTATGAAAATGCCATGCTTCTAGAATTAAAGAACCTTGATTTAGAGGTAGTTCAACAGCATCCTATAAACGTACTTTATGACGGTAGCATCGTTGGAGAATACTTTGCTGATTTGGTTGTGGAAGACAAGGTAATCCTTGAATTAAAGGCCATTAATGGACTTGCAGCAGTACATGAAATTCAATTGCAGAATTATCTGAAAGCTACTGGAATTAAAGTAGGTCTCTTAATCAACTTTGGTGATAAAATCTCAATAAAGCGAAAAGTAATGCAGACAAAAAGCGAACAACAAAAATATAAATAAGAAAAATCAGCGTGAATCATAGGAATCAGCGATATCAGCGGCTATGGTAACCTTTAGGTCCGCGTCTATCGTATCTAATGTAAGGAGGAACTAAGTTGGAAAAGCAAGCAACCCGGGATGCTTATGGTAAAGCTCTAGTAGAGTTAGGGCACAGGTATAGTGATGTAGTCGTATTGGATGCCGATCTATCGAAATCAACCAAGACGGCTGATTTTGCCAAGATATTCCCGGAGAGATTCATAAATGCTGGCATTGCCGAACAGAATATGGTAGGTATGGCCGCCGGTTTGGCTGCCGCGGGTAAGATTGCATTTGCTAGTTCTTTCGCGATTTTCGCCACCGGCCGAGCTTTTGAAATAATTCGAAATTCCCTGGCTTATGCTAATCTAAACGTAAAAGTGTGTGCTACCCATGCCGGTGTTACGGTAGGTGAAGACGGAGGGTCGCATCAATCTGTAGAAGATATTTCCATAATGCGCAGTGTACCTAATATGTGCATTGTAGTTCCGGCTGACGGGACTTCGACCCGCAAGGCAGTTGAGGCGATATACCATCGTCCTGGCCCGGTTTACCTGCGTTTGGGGAGGCCGTCAGTACCCGTGCTATATGATGAGAACATGGATTTTTGCATTGGCAAGGGAATTGAACTGAGGACCGGCAAAGATGCCACTCTGGCTGCCTGTGGAATAATGGTCGCTAAATGCCTGGAAGCGGCAGACAGACTGCAAGAAGAAGGCATTCGCGTAGCGGTGATAGATATTCATACCATAAAGCCTATCGACCGGGAATTGATCGTTCGTAAGGCTCGTGAAACCGGAGCTATTCTGACCGTAGAGGAACATAGCGTACTGGGAGGCCTGGGCAGTGCGGTTTGTGAAGTGGTATGCGAAGAATGCCCCGTTCCGGTGCAGAGAATGGGCATCAATGATGTTTTTGGACAATCTGGCAGTCCCGATGAATTACTGGATTATTATGGTCTAACTGTCGAAAAGATTATAGAAAATACCCATATTTTGATTAAAAAGAAATAAGTTTCTTAAAGGAATTGGCATTCTTTTGTAGAACCACCTTACAATGGTGGTTTTTTTCATGTAATATTGACATAATCGGAGGAAATAGGAAGATGCTGGTTCAATTCTATAATGTTACCAAGATATACAAGAACGGCGTTAAAGCCTTAAATGATATTTCTTTGAAAATCGATCGCGGGGAATTTATATTTTTGATGGGTCCGAGCGGAGCCGGAAAATCAACCCTGGTTAAAATGTTGTTTAGAGAGGAGATTCCTACCCAAGGCCAGATATTTGTCTCATCGCGCAGTATTGTGCGCATGAAACGCAGCGAAGTACCGCAATTACGGCGCAGTATGGGAGTTGTCTTTCAGGATTTTAAACTTTTGGAAAATAAGACTGTGGCTGAGAATATCGCCTTTGCTTTGAAGGTAGTAGGAACCAAAGAAAAGGATATAGGTCCCCGCACACGCGAAGTTATCAACATGGTAGGCTTAAAAGGCAAGGAGAACTCCTTCCCGGGGCAACTTTCGGGAGGTGAGCAACAGAGAGTAGGTGTTGCACGGGCGATTGCCAACCGACCTTTGTTGCTTATAGCTGATGAACCTTCCGGAAACCTGGATATGGATACAGCTCTGGAAATTATGGATTTGCTCTATGATATTAATCGCAAAGGTACGACCATAGTTATGGCTACCCATGCTCGGGAATTAGTTAAGACCGCTGGGAAACGGGTAATTACGCTGGAGGCAGGTCGTGTTTTGTCGGATGTTTCTGGTATGGAGTATAGATGATGAGAATAAAAAATGCAGTATATTTCTTGAAGGAAGCTATAACCTCGCTGTCCCGCAACCGGCTTTTAAGCTTTGCAACCGTATCAACTATGGCAATTTGTATACTGTTCCTGGGTGTAGCGGTATTAATGACAATAAATGCTGGCAGTTTTATGGACCGATTAGAATCGGACATCGAAATAGTGGCTTATCTGGATGCTTCTTTAAATGAGACCCAGGTGTCGAACATTCAGGACAAAATAGAGAATCTAAGTGGAGTCCAATCGGTGGTCTTCGTTCCTAAAGCAGAGGCTTTGGCAAGAATGCAGAAAAAGTTCCAGGAAAAAAATTATGATCTGGGTAAAACCTTGGGCAAAAACCCTTTGCCTGATACATATGAAGTGAAAGCTGAGAACCCCCAGGAGGTCGCCCAGGTGGCGCAGAGTATCAAAGAGATACCCGGTGTATATAAGGTGAATTACGGCCAGGACATAGTTGAGAGGCTCTTCCAAGTAACCAAATGGGTAAGGATTATCAGCATCGGATTTGTGGTGATACTGGCGATAGGGGCAGTATTCTTGATTGCTACCGCCATACGGCTAGCCATATTTGCCCGTCGCAAAGAGATCTATCTTATGAAACTAATAGGAGCGACTGACTGGTTTGTCCGCTGGCCATTTTTTATCGAGGGGATTTTGCTTGGTACGGTCGGGGCATTTATATCGATCTCGCTGCTGGCGGTGGGCTATGGTTCGCTGGTCAGTAATCTGCAGACTGCCCTGTTCTTTATACCACTGATATATCAATCGAATGTTTTGATCAATTTATATATTTCGTTGCTGGCAACAGGAGCTTTACTTGGAGTTTTGGGGACTTACATATCATTAAATCGTTTCTTAGATGTATAGATAAAGGACGATAGACGCGGACGGCGCGGACTTATATGACTTACAGGGAATTTAAATATTGTATGGATCCATAGTAATTATAAATAAAAATAGTCATTACCTAATACGAGGGAAAATTAGGTATACCACGACATTATTTGTGACCTAAATAGGAGCATCAGTAGTATCCGAAGGATGAAGGAAGATTTTCTTAGACATTAATAAATATCGATATTCTGCGTAAGTCATAACAGTCCGCGTAGTCCGCGTCTATCGTTTCCTGGTGTGGGCAGTTGGGGAGTAAGGAGTCTTGGGAGGGGGAGTAGGAGAATAATGCTAAAACGCAAAGTACTAACCGGATTAGTAGTTTTATTGATGTTGGTGGCAATGATTATGCCTGTATATGCGGATGAACTCAGTGACCAGCAGCAAGTGCTGGAAGAACTGAATCAGCAGATGACCCAGCAGCAAAATAATTTAAACAAGGCGGCGAAAACCGAGAAGAGTATTATGGGTCAGGTCGAGAGTATTGAACGAGATGCAGACAAGACCCAGCAGGAAATTTACTCCCTTACAGATAGAGTAAAATATCTGCAAAATAGTATTGCAGCAGCGGATAAACAGATTAAGATTCAAGAAAAGGAGCTGGACAAGCAGACGAAACAGCTTGGTGACCGTTTAGTGGTTATCTATGAACAGGGTGAAAGTACATATTTAGAGGTTCTGCTGGGAGCAACTGACATTAAGGATTTTATTACCCGTTTAGATATGCTGACCACCATTATTGATCAAGATCATGATTTGATCGATAAAATTAATCAAAACAAAAAAGAACTTGACAATAGGATGGCTGATCTGGAAGTTCAGAAGCGGGAGCTGCTGGCAGCCCAGGAAAGTCAGGAAAGCAGGAAAGTACTTCTGGCTAGCCAGTTAAATGATAAAAAGGTAGTGCTGGGCAGCGTACAGTCAGAGAAAGAAAAGTACGCCCAGGCTATAGAGGAGTTGGAACAGGCCTCTGCTCAGGCAGAAGCAATGATTCGCAAGCTGCAGGGGAATAGTAGTGGTGCAAGAATCGGCACGGGGTCGTTTACTTGGCCAACCCCTGGGTATAAGAATATTACTTCACCTTATGGAATGAGATACCATCCTATTCTTAAAGTTAATAAATTACACACCGGTATAGATATTGGTGCTCCCTATGGTGCCAGCATTGTAGCAGCAGATGGTGGTTCGGTTATATTCGCAGGGTGGTTGGGGGCATATGGCAATGCTATAATTATAGATCACGGAGCAGGTTTATCCACTCTATATGGCCACCAATCCTCACTTCTAGTGGGTGTGGGTGATTCGGTATATAAAGGGCAAACTATCGGGAAGGTCGGTAGTACCGGATGGAGTACCGGTGCACATCTTCACTTTGAAGTGCGCAAAAACGGAACCCCGGTCAGTCCGTCGGGATACGTATAAAAAGGGATAAGTTAAGATAAGAAAACAAAGGGACGGTTCTGCGACAGGGGACGGTTCCGTTTTGTCGCACTATTTAAAAGTGCTACAAAACGGAACCGTCCCCTGTCGCAGAGACAAGACCTGCCTGCCAAACAAACCGTCCCCTTGGCCGCTTGGCCGTGCCCTTGTTTGAGGTAGGGACAGAGGGGACAGGTCCATTGTCCCTCGCTGGATCTCCTGGAGCGGGACAATGGACCTGTCCCCTCTGTCCTTTTGCGAATATTGTAAATAATTTCCATAATTAGGTTCTAATTGATTGTTTTAAGGTCTTGCATAGAGTAACATATTAATGGTGGTACTCTAATAAGATGGAATATGGTGGTGTGGTTTTGAAAGACAATAAATTTATAAAAGGAATTACAATTTTCTTCTCCATTTTTGGTTTGCTGGTTTTCCTAACTGCTGGCTATTTAGCCACGACCAACTGGAATGGTTGGAGCAGCATGCTTAGTGTAATGACATTAATCAAGGCGGAATCCCTATATGCGTCCAACGGCAATAATATGATTGAAGGGGCTACGGCTGGCATTGTAGCATCTCTAGATGATCCATATTCAAAATACCTTACCAAGTCCCAATGGGAAGAACTTAAATTACAATTAGATGCCGAGTTCGGGGGAATAGGTGTTTATGTGGTGGAAATGGAGGGGGGGAAACTGACCATAGTCTCCCCAATAAAAGGCACTCCCGCTGCTAAGGTCGGTTTAAAAGATGGAGATATTATTACGAAAATCAATGGTGATAGTACTATCGGCATGAGTCAGGATGATGCGGTTCATCTAATGCGAGGCGATCCTGGCACTCAGCTGGAATTGGCCGTGTTCCGACCTGATGATGGGCAAGAGCATGATTTTTCAATTGTAAGGGAAATAATCAATGTTCCATCGGTTGAAGATAAGATAGTCAGCGAAAATCCTTTACTGGGATATATTAAATTGAATCAATTCCATGCCCGTTCTGCGATGGAAATGGCAGCCAGTGTCAATCGTATGGAAGATAAGAAAGTCAAGGGCTTAATCCTTGATCTAAGAAACAATGGGGGAGGCGATTTTGATGCCTCTCTGGCCATAGCTGATCTTTTCCTGAGTGATATGGCAGTGGTTAGTGTCAAAGATTCGAAAGGAAAAGAAACAGTTCATAAGGCTGGGGCTAGAGGCAGCAATATACCTCTTATTGTCCTGGTAAATAAGAACAGTGCGAGCGCTTCTGAAATTCTGGCCGGGGCCCTGCAAGACAATGGGCGGGCCATTCTGGTAGGTGAAAAGACCTTTGGGAAAGGTTTAGTACAGACCGTTTATCCGCTAACTGACGGTGGAGCCCTCAAACTGACCACCCAAAAGTACTTTACCCCTAAAGGAACGGACATAAATGAGATCGGTATAAACCCCGACCATATGGTGAAAAATCCTGATAAGGGTGAACAAGATCTGCAACTCGAAAGAGCGATGGAGTTGTTAAAACAACAAATGAAATAATCCCTGCTTATCGGAGGTGTCAGGGTGGAATTTATTTGGTCCATACTTGTTGAGATGGGGCGGGTGTTAGTAAATACTCTGACATCGCCCTCTTTTCTATTATTATATTTTCTGCTATTTGGACTCGTAACCTGGCAATATCGACGTCTGCAAATGATGTCTGAACCTTTGCTGAAAGGCAGGAAGAACATATATGTTCGTTCAGCTTTGGTTTCTTCCCTGCTGGGCTTGTTAGGCGGAATAATAGGCAGTATTTTTTTGGTTTTTCTAGGGGTTGATCTAGCGGGGATAGGTATAGGCCAGTTGTGGCTGGTGGCGATTATCCTTATGCTGATCAAACCTCGTTTTCTGTGTTTTGCTTACGCGGCTGGCCTATTGAGCATCAGTAATCTGCTGTTTGCATATCCTACTTTAAATATTCCCCAGCTTATGGGGCTGGTGGCTGTTTTGCATCTGGTTGAAAGTCTGCTTATTCTGTTAAACGGTCCCTACAGTCCCTTCCCGGTTTATATAAAAAAGGCTGGGGGGTTGCGGGGGGGCTTTAATCTTCAGTTATTCTGGCCGATTCCCCTGGTAGCTCTGATTAGTGTCGGGTGGGTTGATACCCCGGGGGCCATTATTACCCCGGATTGGTGGCCGCTCCTTCAAAATTATTCTCAATTTACCACAGATCAGACTTTTGCATTATTGCCAGTTATAGCTATGCTGGGTTATGGGGAGATCAGTACTACGCAGACACCTTACCGAGCTACCCGGAAGTCTGCTCTGCATTTATTCCTCTTTAGCCTGAGCCTGCTTCTTTTGTCTATGTTGGCCTCGCGTTACCCTCTATTTCTGCCCGTGGTGGCCCTCTTCAGCCCTCTCGGACATGAAATGGTAATCTGGATGGGTATGCGCACCGAAAATCGGACTCCAATCTATGTACCACCGGAGCGAGGGGTCAGGATATTGGATGTTCTGCCCGGCACTTCTGCTCAGCGGAATGGTTTGCGATCACACGATGTAATTTTGACTTTGAACGGACAGCCGGTAAATAGTTTTGATACTCTGCAGCAACATTTGTTACACGGACCTAAGGAAAGAGTTCTTGAAATTGAGCGAGGGGTTAATATCTTGACCCTGCGACTGTCCGTGGCCCCTAATTCGGATCTCGGATTTATTCCGGTACCAGAACCCAATGCTGCCTATTATCTTAGTATGAGTGAGGATAGTATCTTCAGTATTGCCACCAGAATCTGGCGCAGAATAAGAAATAAAATGTTCACCTCCTGACTACAAAATGAATATATTAAGAAAAAGCAGGGAGAAGAGGTGTCAGGGTGAACAACCGGGGAACGACTCGTTATGTATTTGCCAGCAGTTTTACCAGTCAGGGTTTTTATTCATTTGTCCCGCAACTGGTGCACGGTCTGGAAAAGGTATATATTTTGAAGGGAGCTCCAGGGACCGGAAAATCAACGTTCATCCGGATGCTGGGGGAAGTAATGTCCCAACAAGGTTATGATGTCGAATTTTGGGTGTCATCGAGGGATCCGGTTACTCCTGATGGAGTATATATTCCCCAGCTAGATGCGGCGGTCATCAATGGCAGCCTTCCTCACCCCATTGATCCCAGGTATCCGGGGGTTAGGGAGATAATAATTAACCTGGGGGAATATTGGGATAAGGAAGTAGTCCAAAAGAATTACCGGGAGATTATAGAGCAGGTTGACCGCATAGAAAAGTTCCAAACTCAAGCCGCCAACATTCTCAAAGAAGCCGGTTGGGCTAAGGAAGAAATCAGAAAAGCCAATGCTGCTCATCTCAATGTTGAGAAGATAGATCAACTGAGTCACAATCTGGCAACAGAGATTATCGAAAACCGTCCAGGTGAGAAACATTACTTTGCCGGGGTTATTACCGACGATGGTTTGGTAGATTATATTGATGAACTTAGTTCTGACTGTAAAAAAAGATATATTTTTAAAGGTCCAACCGGCAGCGGAAAGTCTACAGTAATAAATGAATTGGTCCACGAGGCCAAGCAAAGAGGGTATTTCCTGGAGTATTATCACTGTGGACTGGAGATTGATCATCTGGTCATGGTTATTATTCGTAATCTGCAACTGGCCCTGATTGAAGCGGGACACACTGAAATCGTTTTAAAACAGGGGGACAAAGTTGTGGATATGACTCAATATCTTGATAGCTATGATTCTGAAGATATTGCGATCAAGACCAGTGAGGCTTATCGCCGTTATGAATCTCTGCTTCTCCAGGCTCAGCAGGAGTTGGATAACATTCGTCAGTCCACCCGAGAGGTCAAGAAGATATATACTTCGGCGATGGATTTTGAACGATTGGATCGCAAACGTCGAGAGATAGCTGATGAGATTAATAATAACAGCCGTTAAATGCGTAGGTGTGCCAGTGGGAAATTTCCCACTGGCACACCTACGCATTTAACGGCTGTTATTAAAAGGGGGACAGGTCCCTTGTCCCACATCAGATATTTGGGAGTGGGACAAGGGACCTGTCCCCGATTCTGACAAGGGAACTGTCCCCCAGCCCAATTATGGCAAGGAGTTAATGGTTAGCTCGCGCATACCCAATATGTTCATTTTATGACTGCCATTTCCAAGCTTCGATTGGGCTTGAAGCTGATTGTCTCTGGATGATTCAGGATTACCGGTTTGCTTATTCGCATCAAGGCCAAGCTTAGTTTTGTTCCAGGCCAGATTACCATGAAGTGATGCCTCATTATTCACCCAAGCATTTACCATCAGATCAGATGCGCCTGGCAACTGAACAGTGCAGACTCCTGAACCGTTTATTTCCCAATCATTTCGAATTGAGGCTAAATTGATATTCAGGGAACTATCATCACTGTCGATTTCTACACTGACATGCTCTGGAATTATCAATGCATAGGTACATCCCATAACCGGTGACGAGCCATGATTAGGGTGAAGTTCAATATATAGGGTGTTAGCGACCCGCTGCTCAGAAAACCCCTTGTATTGCCCAGCTGTTTCCTGTGCTTCCAGATTCGTTTGGGCTCGGATCTGGAGGTTGGAATTGGCTATAATCGAGTTTCCCTGGGAAGTGTGGATATTAACCGGATTACCACCGGTCGCCAGTACTATTTTCTGTATTCCTGCTTCCAAGGGTATTTCGGCGGAACCCGGTACTGCAAAGCTATGAGAAGATATTTCAGTGCGAGCAAGCTCAACCAAGCCTAATTGATTAAATGTCTGTAAGCCCAGGCCAGTCATAACTATTAGCAGGATTATTATTATGCTGAAAATATCGTATTTAATTTTACTATTTTCATCCTTTTTAAATTGGTTTTGCAGCAGAACTTCGATTCCCAGCAGGATAAACAAAAGCGGCCACCATTTCAGACTGAGGTCTACTACGGCCAGCTTGTTAAATTGACCTAGCAGAAGACCGACGCCAGTTAAGACTAGTAGTAAACCCATCGATAGAGTACCAACTCGCCATTGTCTCATTACATCTCCTCCATCTTCTTGGCAGTTTTATTACCAGCCAGCATAAAAATACCTCCAGCGATTAAAATAAGTGCGACGAAAGCTGTTTCAACAAAATTGCGTGTTTGTGCACTAAGCAGAGTTATCATAATTGGGGCAACAACTCTTTGCACAATGACCAGCCCGCCCAGGATGATTAAACCCCAGCCAATCCAGGCAGGGTGACTTTTGAACCAGTCAAACAAAGGGGATTCATCGGGCTGTAAACCATCAGTTTCTTCCTCCAATAGATGGTAAGCATCAAACAGACTGTAGAACCAGAGAACTGGCAATATAAATGCTAGTAAACTCATTTGCAGCCAGTCAGTTACGAACATGACCAGGAAAAATGCAGTCATTAATTGCGCACCCTGTTTTAGTAATCCGAGATACATATGACCAGCACCCGGTATCGTAGAGAGGGCAATCGCGATAATTTTACGGTTATTCAGGGCGACAATTCCTCTATTGGGATTTGTATTATCATTTTCCCCGAGTCCACTTAATCTCTGGTTATCTATCATGGCAAAGGCATCCACCAAAGCGACAAACCAGACGACAACTATACCCATAAATAATAGGGGGCCTAACATGTTGAATCCTGAATATATAGATCCTAAGGTAAATCCTCCGACACATACTCCCATAAACAGAATAAAAAATGTCAGGGCACGATCAGTTATTCCCAGGTAGAGATGGGATAGTCCGGGGATCGCTGATAGAATGAAGGCAATAAATTTACTTTTATTCATCACCATATAACCTCCTTAATATTTTTGCTTTCCTTTGGTATCAGCTGAGTCCAGGATGACGATTTTTCTATTAACCGGGTGGGCCAAGTGAAAATGATGCTATTCGGCTTTTCAGTCTTCATAGTGGAATTTGCCGAGATTAAGCTGGCGCTGCCGACCATAGTATCAAAGAATCCGCTGCTCATCAGCATAAGAGTCACCGCTGCGGCTGCAACATAATAGGAGAATAGTCGTTTAATTTTATCCCGACTGCGGACATTACGCGGCTGAATCTGACTATGATGTATAAATGCCATCGTGTTGCGGCAGAAATCAGGGGGAATAATCGCTTCAGCCCGGGCTGAAGCAAGCTCATCGGTCAGGCTTAACAACAGGTTTAAACACTGATCACAATCGATTAAATGGGTTTCCATCATTTCCGTATTGGATTTATCGGTCAAATCTTGCTGGTATGCTTGCCATTCCGATTCTGAATAATGTTTCATCCCTGTTCCTCCTTCCATTGCTGACGTATCAGGTTTCTGGCTCGATATAGCCGGGACTCAATTGTTCTAAGATTTACCCCTTCCTCACGGGCTATCTGTTGATAGGATTTATTCTCATAATAGTACTTGATGATAACCCGGCCATATCTTGACGGTAAGTTCCGGCAGATGCTTTGAATACGCTGTCGGTTATCTTCTTTAATGATTAATTCGTCTGGCATTAGAGTTATATTATCTTTGATAGTGGTAATATCGATATTGTTTTGTTCCTCACCAAATCGAGGGTGGCTGCGTTTCCAGTCAATAGCCTTGCGGACGGTGATTTTACCGATCCAGGCTTTAAGGTTATTCGATTCGAAGCGAGGGAGGGAGCGGTATAGTTGTAAAAATACTTCCTGGGCTATGTCAGGTGCCTCATTCTCGGTTACAAAGTTTAAAACAATGGCAAATACATAACCCTGATAATGTTTAATAATTGCTTCAAAGGCCGCTGGATTGCCAGCGTGGAAAGACAATATCCATTGTTCATCATTCCAAACCTTAACCCCCCTCCTTTCTAATGCCTTTTCAACTATTATAACGATAAGAAAGTTTAAAACCCTGCAATAAATTTTCACTGTAACAGAAAGCAGACCGTTCTATAACAGGGGGACAGGATGCCACGGTCTCGTCTTAATTGCTTTGCATATCGGACGGTTTAGGTTGTTTCTCCGATATAGTATAATAAAATGATAACTTAAAATCACGATTTCAATAAAGGAGCGACCCATGAACGAATTCCGATTAAACTCTGATTATGTACCTACCGGCGATCAACCCACTGCTATCAAACAATTAGTGGAGGGCTTAAAAAAAGGATACCGTGATCAAACCCTGCTGGGTGTGACCGGGTCCGGCAAAACATTCACTATGGCGCAGGTCATTCAGGAGGTGCAGCGACCTACCCTAATCATGGCCCCCAATAAGACTCTGGCCGGACAGCTGTATTCAGAGTTCAAGCAGTTTTTTCCTGATAATGCGGTAGAGTATTTTATCAGTTATTATGATTACTATCAACCTGAGGCTTATGTGCCGCACACTGATACATATATTGAGAAAGACTCATCCATTAATGATGAAATAGATAAGTTTCGCCATTCGGCTACCGCATCTCTGCTGGAGAGGCGTGATGTTATCATTATAGCCAGCGTTTCCTGTATATACGGCTTGGGTGCACCGCAGGACTATTACGAGATGGCTGTTTCACTGCGTCCGGGAACACAGATGCCCCGCAACCTTCTCCTCAAACAATTGGTAGAAAACCATTATGAACGCAATGATGCCAGCTTTTTCCGGGGCAACTTTCGGGTACGAGGTGATATTGTGGAAATATTTCCGGCCTCTTCCTGGGATAAGGCTCTGCGAGTTGAATTCTTTGGTGATGAAATCGAGCGTATCATTGAATTCAAACCAATGACTGGCGAAATAACCGGCAAGCAGATGCATGCTATGATATTTCCGGCTTCTCACTTTGTAACCACCCAGGCCAAGATGCTGGGCGCAGCTGAGGAAATTGAAAGCGAATTGACCATGCAGTTGGCAAGCTTCAAACAGGAGGGCAAACTACTGGAGGCTCAGCGCATCGAACAGAGAACCAGGTATGACCTGGAGATGATCAAGGAGATCGGTTATTGCAAAGGGATAGAAAACTACTCGCGCTATATTACTGGCCGGCTAGCCGGTGAGGCGCCCTATACCCTTATAGATTTCTTTCCCAAGGATTTTCTGCTTTTCATGGATGAATCTCATATTTCCGTATCGCAGGTGCGGGGTATGTATGCCGGCGACCGATCTCGCAAAGAAAATCTGGTCGGTTATGGCTTCCGCCTGCCTTCCGCTCTGGATAACCGCCCCCTGAAATTTGCGGAGTTTGATAGCAAGATTAAACAGGTAATCTATGTCAGCGCTACACCGGGTGATTATGAAATAGAGAAAAGTGACCAGGTAGCAGATCAGGTGATAAGACCTACCGGGCTCCTGGATCCGGAGATTGAGGTGCGTCCCACCCTAAACCAGATAGATGATTTAATGGCTGAGATTCAGGAACAAGTCGCCAAGGGCTACCGGGTGTTGGTGACCACCCTGACCAAACGGATGTCGGAAGATTTATGTGACTATTTTGATGATGCCGGGATTAAAGTGCGATATATGCATTCGGATATTGAAGCTTTGGAACGTATGGAAATATTGCGAGAACTACGCAGCGGAACATTTGATGTTTTAATTGGCATAAACCTGCTGCGGGAAGGATTGGATCTGCCAGAGGTTGCCCTGGTTGCTATTTTGGATGCAGATAAGGAGGGGTTCCTCCGCTCGGGCAGATCCCTTATCCAGACCTCGGGCAGAGCCGCCCGGAATGTGGATGGCAAGGTAATAATGTATGCTGATAGAATTACCCCTTCTATGCAGTTGGCTATAGATGAAACTCGCCGTCGCCGGGAAAAGCAAACCGCGCATAACCAGGCTCACAATATTACTCCGGAGAGCATCAAGAAGGCAGTCCAGGCGTCCATTGAAGCTACGGTTGCCGAAGACCTTACCCAATATAACCTCTCCACCTTTACTGGCTTAAGCAAGGAGGAGAGAACCCGACTGGCCGGCGAAATTGAGCTGGAAATGCATAAAGCGGCTGAGGCTTTGGAGTTTGAGAGAGCTGCCGAGCTTCGGGATATGATCCGGGAACTTAACGCGCCTCCTAAGAAGAAGAGGAAGAAGAGATAGGCGGAGGAACAATAGACGCGGAGGGACGCGGACTTATATGACAACCGCGGGCCAGGGGGGACAGGTCCCTTGTCCCAGATAAAATATCCTGGAATGGGACAAGGGACCTGTCCCCCCTGGCCCAAGTATCCTGCGTGCGAGCGAAGCGAGTCCGCGTCTAATAAAAGGGGATGGTTAATTATGAAAGATTATATTTTTGTTAAAGGTGCTCGGGAACATAATTTAAAAAATATTGACATTACCATACCCCGAGACAAACTGGTAGTCTTTACCGGTGTCTCAGGCTCGGGTAAATCCAGTCTGGCATTTGATACCATTTACAGCGAGGGGCAGCGGCGCTATGTGGAATCCTTGTCTACATATGCGCGCCAGTTCCTGGGCCAGATGGACAAACCGGATGTTGATTACATAGAGGGGCTTTCCCCTTCCATTTCCATCGATCAGAAAACTACTTCGCACAACCCGCGTTCCACCGTAGGGACGGTAACAGAAATTTACGACTATCTCCGCCTGTTGTTCGCCCGAGTGGGACGGCCTCATTGCCCGCATTGTCAGAGTCTGATCAGACGGCAAAGCATTGATCAGGTAGTTGATACTGTTCAAGCAATGGAGGAAGGAAGTCGAATTAAAATTCTGGCTCCGATCATTAAAGGGCAGAAAGGGGAACATCGAAAAATCCTGCAAAGCCTTTTCAAAGATGGGTTTGTAAGAGTGCTGGTGGATGGTTATGAATACACTTCAGATGAGGAAATTGACCTGGAGAAAAACAAGAAACACGACATCAGTGCGGTGGTTGATCGCCTGGTGGTTAAAGAAGGTATCCGCAGCCGCCTGGCTGAATCACTGGAACTGGCTTTCGAATTGAGTGAGGGACTGGTGGTTGTGAAAGTCCTTCAGGAAGATGGCGGTGAACAGGACATGCTGTTCAGCCGTGATTTTGCCTGCCCGGATTGTGGCTTCAGTCTGCCCGAATTAAGTCCGCGGATGTTTTCTTTCAACAGCCCCTTTGGTGCCTGTCCGGAATGTGATGGACTGGGGGAGAAGCGGGAAATCGATCCTGAACTGGTTTTGGAAATGGATATGAGCTTGGATGAAGGGGCTATTATACCCTGGTCCATCAATTCTCATAATTATTTCCGGCAAATACTACTGGGAATGACCGAAAAATATGGCATACCCATGGATAAGCCTCTTAATGAGCTTAGTCCCGAACAGATTAACATCATTCTTTACGGCAACAATGGAGAGTCGTTTAAGATTACTTATACCAATTCATATGGGGAAACCGGCTCTTTCAATACCCGTTATGAAGGAGTAATTAATACCCTGAAGCGGCGTTATCAGGAGACCAAATCTGACCAGGCCCGGGAAGAGATGGAAAAGTTCATGACTATCTGTCTATGCCCCGCATGTAAAGGTCGACGCCTGCGTCCAGAGATTCTGGCAGTGTCACTCGGAGATAAGTCTATTGCCGACCTTACGGCAATGGCGGTTTATGAGGCTATGGAATCATTGACAGGATTGCAGCTGGATGAACGAGAGACCTTTATCGGCCGTCAGGTAATCAAAGAAATTGTGGAACGACTACGTTTTCTCATTGATGTAGGGCTGGATTATTTAACCCTGGATCGTCCGGCTGGCAGTTTGTCCGGAGGCGAAGCCCAGAGAATAAGGCTGGCTACCCAGGTGGGTTCCAGTCTGGTGGGCGTCTTATATGTTCTGGATGAACCAAGTATTGGGCTGCATGCTCGAGATAATGATCGTTTACTGACCACCCTGAAACGACTGAGGGATCTGGGTAACACGGTGATCGTAGTTGAACATGATGAAGAGACCATCCACAACGCCGATTATATTGTAGATATAGGCCCAGGAGCCGGGATTCATGGTGGGGAAGTGGTGGCAGCCGGGACTGTCAATGAAATTATGAGATCTCAACGTTCTTTTACAGGTCGTTATCTGGCGGGAGCATTGACCATTGACGTTCCTGGCGAGCGGAGGGCGGGTAATGGCCAACAACTGGTGGTTAGAGGGGCGCGTGAACACAATCTTAAGAACCTGGATATTACCATACCGCTGGGCAAGATGGTTGTTATAACCGGTGTATCCGGTTCCGGAAAAAGTACTCTGGTGGAAGATATAATATATCCGGCCTTAATGAAGAAGTTCCATGGCAGTCGCTACCGTACCGGTGCTCACGATGCTATAGAAGGGTACAAGTATCTGGATAAGGTAATAAATATTGACCAGTCTCCCATTGGCAGAACCCCCCGCTCCAATCCGGCCACCTATACCGGAGCATTTGACGGTATTCGGGATCTGTTCGCTGATACGGCTGAGTCGCGGATCCGGGGTTACAAGCCGGGAAGGTTCAGCTTTAATGTCAGGGGCGGCCGATGTGAAGCCTGTTCCGGGGATGGGATTATTAAAATTGAAATGCATTTCCTGCCGGATGTCTACATTCCCTGCGAAGTTTGCAAGGGCAAACGATATAACCGTGAAACGCTGGAGGTTAAATACAAGGGCAAAACTATTGCTGATATTTTAGCCATGACTGTTGATGAGGGGGTAGAACTTTTTGCCAACATACCGCGGATTGGGAAGAAATTTCAGGTTCTGCAGGATGTAGGCTTAGGCTACATCCAGTTGGGTCAACCGGCTCCCACTTTATCCGGAGGTGAAGCCCAGCGGGTAAAGTTGTCCACCGAACTGGCCAAACGTTCTCTGGGACGCAACCTCTATATACTTGATGAACCCACAACTGGTTTGCATAAAGAGGATGTCAAGCATTTGCTGCAGATACTAAACCGCCTGGTTGATGCGGGTAATTCCGTTGTTATCATCGAACACAATATGGATGTGATAAAATCAGCTGATCATATTATAGATCTAGGGCCGGAAGGCGGGGAAAAGGGAGGCCAGATAATAGCCGAGGGCACTCCCGAGGAAGTAGCCCGCTGTTCTGATTCCTATACCGGCCAATATCTTCAGAAGGTATTAATGTAAATGAAGAATAACTCGAGGTCAGACCCCGAGTTATCTGACCCTTTATCTTTCAGAGAAGGATTGGTATTTGTGAAAGGTCGTCTGAAAAATGTACCTCTCCAACCGGGGGTGTATTTATATAAAGATAAAGAGGGCCGGGTTATTTATGTGGGCAAGGCCAAGGCGCTCCGCAATCGTATGCGTTCCTATTTCCAATCGCCCGAGGGCTTGCACCCTAAAGTAAAAGCCATGATGGCGAGGGTAACGGATTTTGATTATATTGTAACTGCAACCGAAGTTGAGGCCTTAATTCTGGAAAGTAATCTGATTAAAGCTTATCAGCCTCGCTACAATATTGATTTGCGGGATGACAAGAGCTATCCCTACATAAAAGTTACGACTGAGAAGTTCCCCCGCCTCTGTATGGTTAGAGAGAAAAAGGACAAGACCTCCCGCTATTATGGACCTTACACCGAGGTTGGCTCATTACGGGAGACGATCAAGCTCATTACCGGGATTTTCCCACTGCGGACCTGCAAAACTCTAAAGAGCAACACTCGGCCGTGTTTGAATTATGATCTGGGCAAATGTCTGGCTCCCTGCAATAGATTGGTAAATATTGAGGAATATAAGCTGCTGGTAGATGGCATAACTGATTTCCTGGAAGGTAATACGCAGCAACTGGTGGAACGTTTGGTATCCGAAATGAAACAAGCGGCAGCGGATTTGGAGTTTGAAAAAGCAGCGCGGATACGAGATCAGGTGGCTGCCATAAAGGTACTGAGCGAAAAACAGAAGGTCAGCATGGAGAGGCCATATGAAATGGATATCGTAGGGATGACCGGAGGAGAACAGGATAAACTTGTGCTTGTTTTCAAACTACGAGCCGGCAAGATTGTAGCTAAAGATACCTTCTGGCTGAAAAGAGCCATTGATGAGGAGGAAGGCGAAGTTCTGGAATTCTTCCTCAAACAGTATTATGCCGAAAACCATGATATCCCTCCAGAGATACTGGTTAGCCTGATTCCCTCCGATTATGAATTATTGCAGACCTGGTTAAAGGAAACGACTGGTTCGAGATTTAAAATTAGAATACCAAGTCGAGGCGAGAAAAGAAAATTACTGGATATGGTCATGGATAACGCCCGGTTATTATGGGAAGAGAAAATGCAGGAAGAGAACCGAAACAGTCAGATAATCTTGACTCTGGCACGAGCCCTGGATCTGGAGGTAGTGCCGGTGCGGATTGAGTGTTACGACATTTCCCACTTGGCAGGGGAAGAAACCGTGGCCTCCATGGTAGTCGCTACCAACGGCAAAACTGATAAGAAAGCATATCGCCGCTTTAAGATGAAAATTGAACAAAACAATGACTTTGCCTCATTGAGCGAGACTCTGCGACGGCGTTTCCATGAGTCCCGACGGGGTAATCAGGCATTTCTTCCTGAGCCCGATCTGTTACTCATTGATGGTGGGCTGGGGCAGGTTAATGCGGTTAAAATGGAGTTAGATCAAATGGGAGTAGACATCCCCATCCTTGGTCTGGCTAAGAAAAATGAAGAATTATTCCGGCCTGGAGTGGGGGAAGCTATAGTATTGTCACGCAGAAACGAGGGTCTCATGCTGTTACAGCGTTTAAGAGATGAAGCCCACCGTTTCGCGTTGGAGTATAACCGTAAGCGTCGGGGCAGCAAATTGCTCCGGTCTGCTCTAGATAACATTGAGGGAATAGGCGCCAAACGCAAGCAATCTCTTCTTTTACATTTTGGATCAGTGGCGAAAATCAAAACAGCCTCACGGGATGAGCTCCTGCAGGTGCCTGGGTTGAACCGGCCTACCGCTGATAGGATCTACGCCCATTTCCACAGCAACGAATAGAAAACGACGAGGAAATAGCCGCTGATATCGCTGATCAATTATGATTATCGCTGATTTAATATTAATAATTAATTTTAGAGTGCTAAAATTGATATAGAAAATTTCATTTTTAGTAAGTCTCTTAATTATATTGATTCTGTTCCATTTACATTTTGGAGCTATTTCCATTGGTTAAAACCATAAAATGAATATCAGCGATAATCATATAAGATCAGCGATATCCCCCTACGGGGACTCCTGATGCGAACTATGGTCGCGAATTAAGGTTGCAGCGGCTATTCGTTCTTTATCTACAAAGCGCAAAAATAAAATATATTTCCCGGGAAATAAATCGAATTTGGAAAGGAAAATAATAGGATTTTATAGGGAAATTGCTTATTATTATACTATAGGTATATTTAAGTGAAACAATTGTCATTTTAAAGATAAGAAAGGAGGTAGTATTGATGCCAGGTTGGATTTTGCGTTGGGTGCTTAATATAATAGCTATTCTGCTTACGGCGGCACTTGTATCCGGATTTGAGGTAACTATCTGGGGTGCTATTGTTGGATCTATTGTTCTGGGAGTTATAAACGCAGTAATAAGACCACTGCTGATCATTTTAACCTTGCCTTTGAATCTGGTTACCCTGGGCCTCTTTACATTTGTTATTAATGGATTAATGCTTAAGTTGACGGCTGTAACGGTCAAGGGTTTTGATATATATGGATTCTGGTGGGCGGTCTTAAGTGCTATAGTTTTGAGCTTAATGAGCTTCGCTATAAGTTCCTTCATTGATGATAAAGACATTAACTTGGGAAGATAGCCAGCAATCATATAAGAAATCTGAGCCGAGCTGGAAAGCTCGGCTTCTTGATAATGTAGGAGGAATAATGAATATTAAGCTGGTTGCCCTTGATTTGGACGATACCTTACTCGATCCTAACTTGAGGATTTCTGAGGAATCTGTCAGAGCAATTCAGGAGGTTCGTAAACGGGGGGTAAGGATAACCATTTCAACCGGCCGTATGTACCTTTCCGCGCTGCCCTATGCACTGCAGTTGGGGATAGATGTTCCCCTTATAACCTATCAGGGTGCATTCGTTAAGAATTCCCTTTCTGAAGAGGTACTTTACCTTAAGCCGGTTCCTGCACAAGCAGCCCGTGAGGTCATTCAGTTCTTTCAATGCTCCGGAGTTCATTGCCATAGTTACTTTGGGGACCGTTTGGTAATGGAATCTCTGACGGAAGAAGGTAAATATTATACCAAGTTGGCCGGGGTTGAAGCTACCATAGTAGATGATTTGGCGGACAGCCTGGAGACCAATGCAGCCCTAAAGATAATGGCTATATCTAACCATGAGCAGAAGCTGCTCGATTTAGAGCGGAAACTGAAATTCAAATATGGGGAAAAGCTCCACATTACTCGTTCCAAACCCTATTTCTTGGAAGTCATGCACATTGAGGCTGACAAGGCCAAGGCTTTGGAGGTTATTGCCCGACATTACCAGATCGATCGCCGGGATGTAATGGCCATCGGCGATAGTTACAATGACCTGGAAATGATTAAATGGGCTGGGGTGGGGTTAGCGATGGGTAACGCCTTTCAGCCAGTTAAAGATGCAGCAGATTTCGTGACCTCCTCCAATGAGGAAGAAGGGGTCGCGGAAGCCCTGAGGCGGTTCATTCTGGGGACAGGTCCACTGTCCCACTCATGGATTTGAATAGTGGGACAGTGGACCTGTCCCCGTTGGGAGGAATCGAAATGGCAGCCAAGGTTTGGTACAGTAATCTGCGAACTAAAAAAACGAGTTTATTAGATAAAGTGGAAAAATTATTAAAGAAAACCGGAATAGAGCAAATGATTGCCCCGAAGGATCTGGTAGCTATTAAGCTGCACTTTGGCGAAACCGGCAATATGGCCTACATAAGACCACCATACGTTCGCCGGGTAGTGGACGTAGTAAAAAAACTGGGGGGACGCCCCTTCTTGACCGATGCCAATACTCTATACGTGGGAACCCGGGCCAACTCGGTCGATCACTTGGAAACAGCCATTCAAAATGGTTTTGATTACGCCGTGGTAGGTGCTCCCTTGATAATAGCCGATGGTATTATTGGGAAAGATTATGTGAAAGTACCGGTGCCCGGGCAGCATTTCCAAGAGGTAAACATAGGCAGTGCTGCCTATCATGCGGATGCCATGGTGGTCATGACCCATTTTAAATGCCATGAACTTTCCGGCTTTGGCGGGGCGATCAAGAATCTGGGAATGGGCTTGGGATCCCGCAGCGGTAAACAACAGATGCATTCGGATGTCTTACCCATTATCAAGGAAGATAAATGCACTGGCTGCGCCAAATGCACCAAATGGTGTCCGGCTGAGGCTATTGAGATGAGACCCTGGACGGGGAATAAAAAAGGTGAAAAAGCATATATTCTGGATAAGAAATGTTGGGGATGCGGCGAGTGCGCCGTGACCTGCCTTTTTAACGCCATCAATATTAATTGGCGCACTACTCCCGAAGCTGTTCAGGAGAAGATGGCCGAGTATGCGCTGGGAGCAGTACAAGGTAAAGAGGGTAAAGTAATATATATATCATTTGTTATGGATGTAAGCCCGGAGTGCGATTGTTATGGTCACAATGATCACCCCATAGTGCAGGATGTGGGTATCCTCGCCTCTTTTGATCCAGTAGCGCTGGATAAAGCCTGCGCTGATTTAGTAAATTCCATGCCGGCTTTGCCCGGTTCAGTAATAGAAGGAATAAAACCAGGGGAAGATAAATTTCAGATGGTACACCCAGGTATTAATGGTCAAGCTCAATTAGAACATGCTGTGAAAATTGGTCTGGGGCAAATGGACTATGAACTGCAGGAACTATAGTTCAGGGGTGATTTCGTGCAGAAGGTGATTGTAGGATTGGATATTGGCGGGACTAAGATACTGAGCGGAATCATCACCCCCGATGGTCAGATTATAGCCCGGAAAAAAGAGCCTACAGGGTCTCTGCGTGACACCAGGGAAATCCTGAATGAAATTGCTGAAACCGTTAGGGAGCTGATGCATCTGACCAAGGTAGAACCGGGGGATATTCTGGGTGTAGCTGTGGGAGCACCTGGTCCACTGGACTATCGTAATGGAGTCATCAAAGATCCTCCTAATTTAATGTGGAGGGATCTGCCTCTGCGGGATGAGCTAAGCAAAAGATTAGGGAAACAACTATTGTTGGACAACGATGCTAACCTGGCTGCACTAGGGGAGTGGAAGTTCAGCAAATCTAAGGCTGGCCGCCATTTGATATATTTGACAGTGAGTACCGGGATTGGCGGCGGAATTATTATAGACGGGGAGCTGTATAGAGGACGAGATGGCGGAGCCGGTGAGTTCGGCCGAATGATGTTCGAGACAGAAACTGGTCAAGGTTCGGCAAGCGTTATTAGATGCCTGGAAGATCTGGCCTCTGGAACGGCTATGGCTAGTCAGGCCGGAGCACTTCATAGGCTGGGACGCGGGCAGGCAATTATGAAGTTTTGTGCCCCCGATTCTCCAATCACTGCTGCAGAGATTGGGGCAGCTGCTCGCCAAGGGGTACCGGAAGCACTGGAGATCGTTACCAGGGCAGGCCGATATTTGGGGCTGGCGATAGCCAATCTGGTGAATGTTTTCAATCCGGATCGGATTGTAATCGGGGGAGGAACAGGTCTGGGGCTGCAGGATTTATGGGCAGATCAACTCCAGGTTGGTATGGAAGATGGGGTCGCTCCGTCCCTGGGGCATGGCCTAAAAATTGAATTTACTACACTAGGCGAAGACATTGGCTTGCTGGGATGTGCAGCGGCAGTTTTGCATGAACTGGAGAAGACCGGGAAAATCAGCAACACAACTTTTGCATTTGACTAAACGGTAAGTGTAGCTCGTTTTCAAGCAACAACCTTAATTGTGAGCCCTGGCGAACACCAGTAGTCCCCGCAGGGGGGGAGGTAAGGCGAGTTCGTGCGGCTTAACAAATCTAGTTCAACAAGCTACGGAGAAAGACGATTTAATGTCCCTAATGTAACATAAGACCGGCTGACGGCGTGACAAAGAGCTACGATTACCGCTCTAATGAGATGTTGTAAGCTACCAATTTAAAGTTATTAATAACAAGCAGGAAAGGCGTGAAGACAATGACAGTAGAGAAAATGCAGGCATACTTGTGGAGCTTACCGGATCAGTTTCAGGAGATAATGCAACAGGGTATTGATCTGCCTCCAAGATATAAGCGTGAATACCATAGCATAATCGTTACCGGACTGGGCGGCTCAGCAATTGGAGGGGACATACTTCGGACTTATGCCCTGTCCCGGGCGCGGATACCAATCCTAGTAAACCGGGATTATGATATACCCAGATTCGTGAATGGCGACAGTCTGGTTTTGGCGGTTAGTTATTCGGGAAATACCGAAGAAACGATTAGTGCTTATCAGCAAGCGGTTAAGCAGGGAGCAGCAGTTATTGCCGTTACCAGCGGCGGTAAATTGGCGGAAATGGCCAATAATGATGAGGTTGCAGTAGTGAAGATTCCAGGGGGGCTTTCGCCCCGGGCAGCCACGGGTTACCTGTTTGCACCCCTAGCTCTGATTTTAGAAGAACTAGGTATTATACAGGGTACTGCTGCAGATCTGGAGGAAACGATCAAGGTTTTACTTGCGGTTAGGGAGGGCATTCATCCTGGGGTTGACGTCTCTGATAATCAGGCCCGTATTATTGCCAGGGAGTTGAAAGGCAATCTGCCGATAATCTGGGGCAGTTCAACTCACTCCGAGATTGCTGCCATGCGTTGGAAAACGCAGATAAACGAAAACGCCAAAACTCTGGCTTATTTTAATATTTTCCCTGAGTTAAATCATAATGAGATTGTAGGCCTCGAGGTACCGGCAGAGCTGATGGACCGCATGGTGGTAATAATACTGCGGGACTCCGGGGATCATCAAAGGGTGCAAAGCCGCATACAAATAAGCAAGGACATAATTCAGAGTAAGGTTAAAAAAATCATTGAAATTGATGCCCAAGGTGAGAGTTTTCTGGCCAGGTTTTATTCGATGGCTTATATCGGTGATTATGCCAGCTTCTATCTGGCTCTCGAATATGGAATAAATCCTACTCCCGTAGAAACCATTGATTATCTGAAAGCAGAACTAGCGAAATCAATAAATTGATGTCAGGATATCTAGGGCATATCTGCTATAATTAAATAAGTACGAAAATTCTTTTTGAAAACAAATGCCAGGCAGGGTATTAATTTATGGCAGGCGCTGTAAGGTACAGGAGGAAAGCAAAGTGGCGGAGGAAACTACAAGTCTACATGTCCTAATCATTACCGGTTTATCAGGAGCAGGGAAGACCCAGACGATAAACTGTCTGGAAGATCTGGGCTATTACTGTGTGGATAATATGCCTCCTGCTTTGTTAAGAAAGTTTATAGAATTAAGTATGCAATCTGAAGGCAAGATAGTTAAAGTAGCACTGGTTATTGATGTTCGTGGAGGCGATTTCTTCCTTAATCTATCTCAGTCACTATTTGAGATGGATGAAAATCATCTGGCTTATGAAATACTGTTCCTCGAAGCCTCAGACGAAGTTTTGGTGCGCAGATTCAAAGAATCTCGGAGGCGGCACCCCTTGGCTCCAAACGACCGTTTGTTGGATGCTATCAGGATGGAACGCAATATATTGGAAGAATTGCGGGGCCGGGCCAATGTTATTCTGGATACCTCTGATACCACCCCGCGGCAGCTGAAAGAAAAGCTAATCGAGCTCTATAGCGAAAATTTAACCGGCAGTTTTTCCATCAATGTAGTGTCATTTGGCTATAAAATGGGTATTCCGCTGGATTGTGATATTATGATGGACGTGCGCTTTTTGCCCAATCCTTTCTATGACCCAACTATGACCAAGCAAACCGGAGAGGATGAAGAGGTGATTCGCTACGTTCTAGGATCTGAAATTACCAAATCCTTTTCCAAACGTTTTCTGAATCTACTCAAATTCTTAATACCTCACTACATTAAGGAAGGCAAAACCAACCTGGCCATTTCTATTGGATGTACTGGCGGGCAGCATCGTTCAGTGGTTCTGGGTAACTATTTTGGCCAACAGCTCAGGAAGCAGGGCTATAATGTCATTATCCGACATAGGGATTTGGCCAGATATAAAAAGGAGGCATAATGAGCTTCTCCAATGATGTCCGCAATGAACTAGCCCGTCTTATTCCAGAGAAGATCTGCTGCCAGAAGGCCGAATTATCAGCGTTACTGATGTTGCGAGCGGATCTAATAACGGCTCAAAATGGGGACCTCTTTCTAACCACTACTGTTGAGAATGCTACCCCAGCCCGGAAGATATATAGATTGTTAAAGGAAGCCTATGGCCTGTCATCGACTGTTCGGATTCAGGAAAAAAAACGCTTTAAGAAATCCAGATTGTATGTGGTAGAAACCCCTATAAAATCCATTGGGGATGCCTGGCTGCAGGAACTGGGGCTGAATGATAAAGGCTTAAAGCGACAGGTCAATTGGGCGCTAATTAGTAAAAACTGCTGCAAAAGAGCTTATCTGCGCGGAATTTTCATTGCTAGAGGTTTTATCAACCGTCCAGAAGGAAATTATCATCTCGAAATAGTACTGAATGATTCCCGCTTGGTTAGTGATGTTCTGAAAATAATGCAGAAGTTGGATGTACAAGCCCGAGTTAGTGAACGCAAAAACAGCCTGCTAATCTATATCAAGGAAAGTGAAAAGATAGTCGATTTTCTCCGCATAGTAAAGGCCAGTAAAGCCCTGCTGGACTTTGAAAATGTCAGAATAGTCAAATCGATGCGCAACCAGGTAAACCGGCAGGTAAATTGTGAGACTGCTAATCTGGCCAAAACGGTGGACGCTTCGGTGCGACAGGTTGAAATAATTGAGAGATTATTGCATAAGATAGGAGTAAAGGCTCTCCCGGCTAATTTAAGAGAGTTAGCTATTTTAAGGATCGATCATCCAGATAGTACATTCAAAGAAATGGGGAATATGCTGAACCCTCCCCTTACAAAATCAGGGGTGGCATACCGGATGAAAAAACTGGAAAGTTTTGCTGAAGTAATACTTGATGAATAGAAATAGCGAGGAATAGGTATGAGACTTACCAACGATATATTTCTGGAACAGCAACAGAAGCTAGTAATGACACCGGAGTTAAGACTAGCGATAGCAATTCTCCAAATGTCTACTCTCGAGTTGGAAGAATATACCCAAAGAGAGTTGGAGGAGAACCCACTGCTGGAAGAAAAGGAAATTGCCGATTCCGCTCAAGAAAGTTCCGGGAATGAGAAAGAAAACGAAGCTGACACAGTTACCGGCACCGAAGAGTGGATGGAATATTTTAACGATCGGGATATTGGGTTTCCCATCGGTGAGGCTGTGAGCAAATCTTTTGACAATTTCTTAACCGAGAGGCCCAGCCTTTATGAACATCTCCAATTCCAGTTGAATCTGGCCTGCAAAAATCCTGAGGACCTGACGGTAGGACTCTACATTATAGGCAACATCGACTCGCATGGTTATCTCTGTGTTGAATCCGCAGAAATAGCGGCTCAAACCGGTGCTGATTGCGATAGGATCAACAAAGTTCTGACTATGGTTCAGTCTTTTCATCCTCATGGGGTGGGGGCACGTAACCTGAAAGAATGTCTGCTGATTCAGCTTCAATATTATGGCAACCAAAACACCCTGGCAGAGGTCATCATTGCTAACTATCTTAACGACCTGGCTGTAGGCAAATTGGCCAAGATTGCTCAGCTATTGGAAACCACAGTGCAAAGAGTACAGGAAGCCTGTGATCTGATTCGAACCCTGGATCCCAAACCAGGATTACAGTACAGTCCAATGGACGAGGTAAAATACATAATTCCTGACGCTATCGTCGAAAAAATTGAGGGGCAGTATGTAGTAATTCTTAATGACAGTGCCTCACCCCGTTTGGTTGTCAACCAGCTTTATGAGAATATGATGCGTAAACAGGGAGTCTTTACACCTGAAGCCCGTAAATATCTGGAAGATAAAATGGGCTCAGCCATTTGGCTTATCCGTAGTATAGAGCAGCGCCGCCGAACCCTGGACAAGGTAATCCGGTGTATTGTTGATATTCAGACAGATTTTTTCGACAAGGGCATCAAATACCTTAAACCGCTTAACCTCAAGCACGTTGCAGACCTGATCGAGGTGCATGAATCAACTGTCAGCAGAGCTACTTCTAAGAAATATATCCAGACCCCGCAGGGATTGTTTGAACTTAAATATTTCTTTGGTACTGGAGTACAAGGTGAGGAGGGCTGTGATAAAGTCTCAGCCAAAAGCATCAAGAGCAGGCTGGAAGACATTATCGCCAATGAAAATAGCAACCATCCGCTTAGTGATCAGACCATTGTGGAATTATTAAAAGCGCAAGGGATAAAGATTTCCCGTCGGACGGTTGCAAAATACCGGCAGGAAATGGGTATATCACCAACCACCGCCAGGAAAAGATATTAATATTTATGAAGGTATCTCATAAATGCCTTAATGTGTTATAATAATTATGATATAAAGAGAAATAAAAGGTAATCATTTACATTAGGCGGGACAGAATTGTCCCTAAGTCTAAATAATGTCCCGAGGTAGTGTATGAACAAACTATTTACAGTCATAGAACGTTTTGCTCCTGAAGTAACCGAACTTATGACCACCAGATACCAAGTTTTAAGGCAGATTCTTCATAACCAACCTATTGGCCGACGCCAGCTGGGGAAAAACGTACGCTGTACCGAAAGAACGGTGCGTGCCGAAGTAGACATCCTCAAAGCCCGGGGTGCTCTGCAGACTACTCCCGCCGGGATATACCTGACGCCCTATGGAGAAGAATTGCTGCGCGATATCGATGAATATGTTCCCTGGCTGTTTAACATTCAGATCCTAAGCGAAAAGCTCAAGGAACGTTTTGCTCTGGATGAGGTAATAATCGTTCCCGGAGATTCTTACTTAAACGAATTTACCAAAAAAGACTTGGGCAGAGCGGGGGCTGAATTTCTGCGCAGAAGGCTTTATCCATCCTGTATCCTGGCTGTAACCGGGGGAACTACTCTGGCACAAATTGCTGATTCCATGCGGGAGGGAGTAAATTTAAGCGGCGTTTGTGTTGTCCCTGCCCGTGGTGGATTGGGTCAAGACGTTGAGCTGCAGGCGGGCAACATTGCGGCCAAGATAGCCAGAAGCATTGGAGGACAATATCGGCTTTTGCATATACCTGACAATGTTGAAGAGAGCACTGCAGCAGCACTGAAGAAAGATGTCCATATCAGTGAAGTTATTAAAACGATTAAATCGGCCAATATCCTGGTACACGGAATAGGACCAGCGATAGAGATGGCTAATCGTCGGGGATTATCCCCGACCGAGTTAAAATATTTACATAACCATGAAGCGGTGGGAGAAGCACTTCGATATTATTACGACAGACGGGGCAGAATAATATTTGAGATCCCTGGGATTGGATTGGAACGTGATGATCTAAAGAACATCGAGCTGGTAGTGGCAGTTGCCGGTGGCAGCAATAAAGCTCAAGCCATAAAGGCAGTTTTGCAAAATGGACAGGAAAAGGTACTCATTACCGATGAGGGCGCAGCCCAGCAAATAATATTTGGGAAGGATGAGGTTTAATGGCAGTGAAATTTGCAATCAACGGTTTTGGACGCATAGGGCGATTGGTAGCCAGAGCGGCCATGCAAAGAGATGATTTGGAATTGGTAGCTGTTAACGATCTGGGAGATCCAGCGGGAGGAGCGCACTTATTTAAGTATGACTCTATACACGGACAGTTTCCGGGTGATGTAGCCGTTGCTCACGACAGTATTACCGCAGCGGGCAAGAGTTTTAAATATCTATCAGAGAAAGACCCGGAAAAATTACCGTGGAAAGAATTGGGAGTAGACATAGTTGTTGAAGGAACCGGAAAATTCAGAAGTCATGACAAAGCTTCCAAGCACTTAAAGGGTGGAGCTGCCAAGGTTATTATTACTGCACCTGGTAAAAACTCAGATTTAACGGTAGTAATGGGAGTTAATAACGATAAATATGACCGGGCTAAGCACCATATTCTTTCGAATGCTTCCTGTACCACTAACTGTCTGGCGCCGGTAGCCATGGTATTATTACAGGAGTTCGGTATTGTTAAAGGAATGATGACTACCATCCATTCCTATACTAATGATCAGAGGGTATTGGATCTGGAGCACGAGGATCTTAGAAGAGCGCGAGCCGCTGGTTTATCCATGATTCCGACTACAACCGGTGCAGCCAGTGCGGTTGGTTTGGTAATACCTGAACTGGATGGCAAGTTGGATGGTCTGGCCATAAGGGTCCCAACACCTAATGTATCACTGTTGGATCTAACGGTTGAAACAGAAAAAGGAGCAACGGTGGATGCTATCAACGCTGCATATAAAAAAGCCTCAGAAACATATTTAAAGGGAATTCTTAAATATACAGAAGTACCTCTGGTATCACATGATTATAATGATGAGGTTAATTCAGCTGTGGTAGACGGTCTCCTGACTATGACCATGGGGGATAAAATGGTCAAGGTGATTGCCTGGTATGATAATGAATGGGCTTATTCCCTGCGGGTTTTAGACCTGGTCACCTATTTAGCTGCTCAGGGTTTTTAAAATATCGACATGACAGAGGGTTGTGTAACAAGGGGACAGGGGAACCGTCCCCTTGATCGGGGAGGAATTAAGTTAAAGAGTCACTGAAAACATGAGGAGGACTGGAATTGAGGAGTATAAGGGATGTTGACCTAAAGGGTAAACGGGTTTTAATGCGGGTGGATTTTAATGTACCTATGGATGATAATGACAGCATTATTGATGATGCTCGTATTAGGGCTGCTATTCCCACTATTAAATATATATTGGAGCAAGGAGCCAGCCTGATTCTAATGAGTCATTTGGGCAGACCCAAAGCCAAACCGGACCCTAAATTCAGCTTAAAAGCGGTTTCAATTCATCTCAGCGAATTACTGAATAAAAAAGTAATCATGGCCGAAGATTGTTTGGGTCCTGTAGTTCAGGAAATGGTGGGTAAGTTATCCCCGGGCCAAATATTGATGCTGGAGAATGTAAGATTTTATCCAGGAGAGGAAAAAAACGATCCTGAATTTTCGCAGCAACTTGCCCAGCTGGGCGACATATATGTAAATGATGCATTTGGGACAGCCCACCGGGCTCATTCTTCTACAGCGGGGATAGCTGACTATTTGCCCGCTTATGCAGGTTTTCTGCTGGAAAATGAAGTGAACATGTTAAGAAAAGTGCTGGAACATCCTGAATGTCCCCGCATGGCGATATTGGGAGGTGCCAAAGTAAGTGATAAACTAGGGCTCATAAAAAACCTGCTCAATAAATTGGATGTCTTACTGGTAGCAGGCGGGATCGGAAACACCTTCTTGGCGGCCCGGGGTATCAAAGTTGGCAAATCGATCTGTGATATGGATCTTTTACCGGAAGCCCGCAACCTCCTAGAACTGGCCGACAAGAAACGCAAACACATCTTGATGCCGGTCGACGTAGTGGTCGCCTCAGAAATATCTGCCGATGCTCCTTCCAGAATAGTCGATGTAGACGCGATTCCAGATGATATGATGATTGTTGACATCGGTCCCAAGACCATGAAGGGATTTGGGATGGCTATTTCCAAAGCGCATACTATCATTTGGAACGGCCCGGTTGGTGTATATGAATATCAGCAATTTGCAGTGGGAACGGAAGCTATAGCCCATGCCATTGCCGCTTCACATGCAGTTAGTGTGATAGGCGGCGGAGATTCTGCAGCCGCGATCCACAAACTGGGCTTGGACAAAAAGATTACCCATATATCAACTGGCGGAGGAGCTACACTGGAATTCCTTGAAGGCATAGTATTACCAGGAGTAAAATCCTGCGAAGTTTAAGCGGCAAACGGGATTGAGCCATGAGCATTTTCAGAAAATTGGTCCTTTTTACAAAAGTTTTGGGGGGTATTTAAGATCAGAAAAACACTGATAGCCGCCAACTGGAAAATGTATAAAACTGTTGGTGAAGCAGAAGATTTTGTCAGGGAGTTTCTGACGCGGATTGCTGGGGTGGAGGACATTGAAATTGTGTTATGTCCGCCTTTCACCTGCTTGTTTGCTCTTAGCCAGGGCTTAAAAGGCAGCCCTGTGCGGCTTGGCGCTCAGGATGTTTTCTGGGCCAATCAAGGAGCTTATACGGGAGAAATCGCACCGACTATGCTTATGGATTTGGATTGTCGCTATGTTATTATCGGTCATTCGGAACGCCGTCAGGTTATAGGGGAGACTGATGTCATAATAAACCTTAAGTTGAAAGCTGCCAGTGAGGCAGGATTGGTGCCAATATTCTGTGTAGGAGAAACCCTGCAGGAACGTCAACAAAATCTGGCCCGGCAAGTTGTAGAGCGGCAGCTCAAGCAAGGACTTTTGAACGTTTCCCCTCAAGAATTGGTGGTGGCCTATGAACCGGTCTGGGCTATAGGAACGGGCATAAATGCCAGTCCGAATGATGCCCGCGAAATGGCTGGATTTATTAGAGAACACCTGGCAATAATAAAGGATAGAAAATGGGCTGAGGGTGTTCCTATTTTATATGGAGGCAGCGTTAAACCAGAAAATATTGCACAGTTCATCGCTGAGCCAGATGTAGATGGAGCCTTGGTAGGGGGAGCCAGCTTAAACGCCGTCGATTTTGCCCGAATTGTGAGGTTGAATGCTGATGTCTAAAAAACCAATGGTATTGATGATATTGGATGGTTGGGGCAGCCGTGATGCATGCCCGGATAACGCCATTTCCTGTGCTCAGCCCGGCCACTTTCAGACGCTGCAAAATGTCTATCCACATACTCTGCTGGAATGTTCGGGAAATGCGGTAGGATTACCGTCCGGACAGATGGGTAACTCTGAGGTTGGGCACCTGAACATTGGAGCTGGCAGGATAGTATATCAAGAAATTACTCGTATCAGTAAAGCGATTGAGGATGGTTCTTTCTTTAACAATGAGGAATTTATTAAGGCATTGGATTTTGCCTGTAAACATGAGGGCAAGGTTCATTTGATGGGACTGCTTTCGGATGGGGGAGTTCACAGTGAATTGTCTCATTTGTATGCGCTCCTGCAATTATGTCACGATCGTCATATGGAGAAGGTTTTTGTCCATGGGTTTCTGGATGGCCGAGATGTCGCGCCGCAGAGTGCCATGGATTATATAAATACACTGGAACTGAAAATGAAAGAAATCGGAGTGGGCAAGATAGCCACTCTAGGCGGCCGTTTTTATGGAATGGATCGTGACAATCGTTGGGAACGCATTGAAAAGGCTTATAATGCCATAGTCATGGGTGAGGGACCCAAAGCCGCCTCAGCTCAGGCTGCCATAACCGCCAGTTATGAGGTCAGGGTGACCGATGAATTTCTGGAGCCGGTAGTTCTGGTCGATACCGACGGTCAGGCTATTGCTAAAATTGAAGATGGCGATAGCATTATATTTTTCAATTTTCGGGCCGATCGTGCCAGGCAAATCAGTCATGCTCTGGTTGACAAGGAAATGGTCGAATTTAATCGCCGCTATTGGCCTGCTGCCACTTATTTGGTCTGTATGACCCAATACGATATTGACCTGGATGTGCCAGCAGCCTTTAATCCGCAAAATCTGAATAATACCCTGGGTGAAGTTTTATCATACCGAGGTATTAAGCAACTGCGTATTGCGGAGACGGAGAAGTATGCACATCTGACCTTCTTTTTTAATGGAGGAGTTGAGGAGGCAAATCCAGGTGAGGATCGAATACTCATCCCATCACCCAAAGTAGCGACCTACAATTTGCAGCCGGCGATGAGTGCTCCGGAGATTACGGAGCGAACCCTGACCGAAATCAACCGTGACTACTATGATATAATATTAATGAACTATGCCAATGCCGATATGGTGGGACACACCGGGGTATTATCGGCGGCCATTGATTCTATAAAAGTTTTGGATGATTGTCTGGCCAAAGTGGTAGAACTGGTAGTAAAAAAGGAGGGGATAGTAATGATAACTTCCGATCATGGCAATGCTGAGATGATGGTTTGCTCTGAAACCGGATGCCCCCTTACCGCTCATACCACCAACAAAGTACCGTTTATTTTAGTGGCTGATCAGTATAAAGGCCAGCCGCTGCGAGAGAACGGGTCATTAAGAGATATAGCCCCTACTATTTTGAACTTGATGGGGATAGACATACCGGCAGAAATGACGGGAACTCCATTAACCAAAATGTAAATATATTAAAATTGCTGCAGGCGAGGAAGGAGATAGGTTTTAATGAGTACTATTGTAGACGTATATGCTCGCGAGGTTTTAGATTCCAGGGGTAATCCAACTGTTGAAGTGGAGGTTATTCTGGAAGATGGCACTATGGGAAGCGCTATTGTTCCCTCCGGGGCATCCACCGGAGCCCACGAAGCTGTAGAATTACGAGACGGTGATGATAATCGCTTTGGAGGCAAAGGAGTTCTCCACGCTGTTAAGAATGTAAACGAGCTCATTGCACCCGAGATAATAGGCATGGAAGCCATAAGACAGATCGATATTGATGCTCTCATGATAGATCTGGATGGCACTCCTAACAAAGGCAGACTAGGTGCCAATGCTATTCTCGGAGTATCCCTGGCCACCGCTCGGGCGGCAGCCGCTTATCTGGATTTACCGCTCTATCAATATATCGGCGGCGTTAATGCCAAAGAGATTCCTGTACCGATGATGAATATATTAAATGGCGGCAAACATGCTGATAATAATGTTGATATTCAGGAATTTATGGTAGTGCCCTGTGGCGCCCCCAACTTTGCGGAAGGGTTGAGGATGGGCGTGGAAGTCTACCATGCTCTGAAAAAGGTGCTTTCAGCTAAAGGTCTGGCTACCTCGGTAGGTGACGAGGGTGGTTTTGCCCCTAACCTGCCTTCAAATGAAGCAGCCTTAGATGTGATTCTCGAAGCTATTGAAAAGGCTGGCTATGTAGCCGGGAAGGACATTTTCCTGGCAATTGACGTGGCTGCTACTGAGCTGCTAAAGGATGGCAAATACCATCTGGCCAGCAACGATATGGTTCTCAGTTCGGAGGAAATGGTTGACTACTATGCTGGGCTAGCCGCCAAATATCCCTTAATATCAATAGAAGACGGCTTAGGCGAAGATGATTGGGATGGTTGGAAAACACTTACCGACCGCCTTGGTTCCACGGTGCAGCTAATAGGTGATGATCTGTTTGTAACCAATACCGAAAGATTAGCCCGGGGGATTGAATTAGGAGTATGTAACAGCATTCTTATCAAATTGAACCAAATTGGAACGCTGACTGAGACCCTGGATACTATCGAAATGGCCAGAAGAAAGGGATATACCTGTGTTATATCGCACCGTTCCGGAGAAACTGAAGATTCTACCATGGCGGATGTTGCGGTAGCAGTAAATGCTGGCCAGATCAAGACCGGAGCCCCGGCTCGTACCGACCGCATTGCTAAATACAACCGTTTACTGCGGATTGAGGAAGAACTTGATGTCTTCGCTATTTACAGAGGTAAAGACGTTTTTTACAGTCTGGGTAAATAGGGATTTATGTTGAAACTTACGATAAAATTGTGTTAGAATATAATGCGGCTTTAGGAAAGATGGACTGAAAGGAGGTAATAAGGTGGTTAAAATTATATTTCTTGTGCTGCAGATCATTTGTGCCCTGGGCCTGATATTTACAGTTCTTATGCAAGAAGGCAAGAGCGCAGGTTTGTCCGGCAGTATCGCTGGAGGAGCCGATATGATTTTCGGCAAGAAAAAAGGTGTAGATGAACTGTTTGCGAAAATAACAGCTTATCTGGCCGCCTTCTTTTTAATATTCACGTTGGTTCTGGCAGTGCTCAAGTAATAATAAGAGTCAAACTATTTAACCAGTGTTTACACTGTGCTACATAAAAAAAACCTGGCTAAAATATTTTGGTAATAGTATGAAGGCTATGGTGATAGCATTCATACTATTATGGTGCTGGGGGCTCGTGTAAAGGTCTAAAAACATAATGAGGATGTGATCTGCTAAATGGAGTTTCTACTGAACAACAGGGTAGTGAAGGCGATGCTGAGCGGGCTGCTTGGTTTTGTTATCACACTGCTTTCCCCTGCCATAGCGGCAGCCAGTGAAGCAAATCTTATAATCCCAGATCTGAGTGCCGATCAAAACAAATTGCTGTTAATGGGTATTGGAGTTTGTATATTGGGTATGCTGTTTGGCCTATATCAGTTCATGAAGGTTCAGAAACTGGTAGCCCATCAGACTATGTTAGATGTTTCCCAAACCATTTATGAAACCTGTAAAACCTATTTAATTCAACAGGGTAAATTTATTGCTATATTATTTGCTTTTATTGGCATATGTATAGCTTTTTACTATGGAATCCTGCAAGAAATGCCAGCTAGCTCAGTATTATTTATACTGATGTGGGCGGTTATTGGTATTATGGGATCCTACAGTGTTGCCTGGTATGGTATCCGCATGAATACCTTGGCTAACAGCCGGGTGGCCTTTACCTCTTTAGAGAGAAAACCCCTCAAGCTCTTAAATATCGCTCTTGATGCTGGCATGAGCATAGGTGTATTGCTGGTATGCGTTGAGTTGATTATGATGTTAATCATTCTGCTTTATGTTCCCCGTGAATTGGCCGGTGCCAGCTTCATTGGCTTTGCAATCGGTGAATCCCTGGGTGCCAGTGCCTTACGTATTGCTGGTGGTATATTTACCAAAATCGCCGACATTGGTGCTGACCTGATGAAGATAGTCTTTGGTATAAAAGAAGACGATCCAAGGAATCCAGGTGTTATTGCGGACTGTACCGGTGATAACGCTGGTGACAGCGTAGGACCCACCGCAGATGGTTTTGAAACCTATGGAGTTACAGGTGTAGCTCTGGTTACCTTTATTGTTCTGGCAGTGGCACCAGCCCTGCAGACTACCCTATTAACCTGGATTTTTACCATACGCGTACTTATGGTTATTACCTCAGTTGCTTCATTCTACATTAACAGAGCTTTTAGTCAGACCAAATTTGGTGATAAGGATGACTTCGACTTTGAATCTCCCCTTACCAGTCTGGTTTGGATTACTTCCATTGTATCCATAGCTGTTACCTTTGCCGTAACTTATTACATCCTCGGACCGGGTGCAGGTACCACGACTGCCCTCACCGATCTCTGGTTTACATTGGCATTGATTGTCAGCTTTGGAACCCTGGCAGCAGCCGTTATTCCCGAATTCACCAAGATATTTACCAGTCCTAACTCTATGCATGTAGCGGAAGTTGTTAAAGCCTCCCGCGAAGGCGGCCCCTCTCTAAACATCTTATCTGGTCTGGTTGCCGGTAATTTCAGTGCATTTTGGATAGGCATGGTTTTTGTGTTCATTATGTTTGGTGCATATTATGCAAGCATACCCATCACCGGTGAAATTATGAGCTATTCATCAGTGTTTGCTTTCGGTCTGGTTGCTTTCGGAATGCTGGGCATGGGTCCTGTTACCATTGCCGTTGACAGTTATGGTCCGGTTACCGATAATGCACAATCCATCTACGAACTTTCTCTGATTGAAGAAGTTAAGGGCATTGATAAACAAATCCAAAAAGATTTTGGTTTCAAACCTGACTTCGAAATGGGTAAATACTATCTAGAAGCCAATGATGGTGCTGGCAATACCTTTAAAGCTACTGCCAAACCAGTACTTATAGGCACCGCCGTAGTTGGTGCTACTACCATGATCTTCTCCCTCATTCTGGTTATTAAGAATGTTCTGGGGGTTGATCCAGCGACTATCCTTACCTTACTCAATCCGTACACCATCCTGGGATTCTTATGTGGCGGTTCGGTAATCTACTGGTTTACGGGTGCATCGACCCAGGCCGTTACTACCGGAGCTTACAGAGCAGTTGAGTATATTAAAAATAATATCAATCTTGAAGAAGCAGCTAACGTTAAAGCCAATACTGAGAAGTCCAAAGAAGTGGTAAAGATCTGCACCCAATATGCTCAGGCGGGAATGTTTAATATCTTTATTGCTATATTCTCATTTGCCATGGCATTTGCTTGCCTCTCAGCTCCGCAGGGAAAAGACTCCCAGCCAGTTGCTTTCTTTGTAGCTTACCTGATCTCCATAGCTGTAATTGGCTTGTTCCAGGCTGTGTTCATGGCTAATGCCGGTGGCTGTTGGGATAATGCTAAGAAAGTGGTTGAAGTAGATCTAAAAGAAAAAGGTACACCTTTACATGAAGCAACCGTTGTTGGTGATACCGTAGGTGATCCTTTCAAAGATACTTCTTCCGTAGCCTTAAATCCAATTATTAAGTTCACTACCTTGTTTGGTCTGTTAGCTATGGAAATAGCTATCTCTGAAGCTTTCAGAGACATAGCTCCCTTTGTAGGTGCTGGATTCCTCTTAATAGCATTCTTCTTTGTATGGCGTTCATTCTACGGAATGAGAATACCAACTGGAGAAAAATAATTCTATTGCAACTTAATTAACAACGACAAACAGGCAGGTGGTTATATGACCACCTGTCTTTTTTTGAGTTCAGTTATTGGATGGAAGCAAAAGGTGCAGGAAAGAACATAGTTTTTCGGTCTTGTCCATTCCTTCATATTCGGCAAGATCAATAGGAATGATCCCCGCGTTTTTGAGCAGGGTGGATGTAATTTCATCAGGTCTGAAAAGCAATATATAGGAATGGGGGATATTACGGGCTTTAACGCCCTGCATCATTTTGCGGAGCTTGAACCATAAATAGCGAACGTTAAAATCTGAAAAGCTGTAACCCATGAAAAGCAGGCTTTTGCCCAGGGCATCAGAGCGGAGTTTAATATCAATAGGGGTGACAAATTCCAGCCTTTCGTAATAATCGGATTCGGTGAGTACGACTGATTCTTCCTGCTCCAGCGAACCATGGAATTTAACTATTTGAGTGCAACGGGAACTGGTGGCTTTAATAATATCTTCAGTAGTAACTACTATCTGGCAGGGAATATGGACATGTTTGAAACCCCGTTCCAGCAAATGGTCATAATTGGTGGTATAGATTATCGGTACCCCCAGTTGGGCTAATAGGATATGCGGTGCTGATTGTGATATATCAACTGAGTCATCAGCTAAGATTCTCTGGATTTGATAAAGCACTTCCTTGATACTGCCGCCATTAACAATTTTCAAGTATTCTGCCAAACGAAGCAGATCAACGTCTTCATCAGATGTTAGATTATCATCCAATTGAAATTGCATTAAGAGTTGCTGGGTCAGAGATGGGGCACATGGGCAGCCGCAGCCTTCCGAAAAACCTGCACCGATGAAAGGGATAAGCTTTTGTACCTCTAACAAATCTAGAAGGTCGGAGATAATTTCAGACATATTGCCTCCTCAACGTAATTAATAATATCTTGTGCATCTCTGCATCATTCAATTCCTTATCGTATTTCGAATTTCCCAGCCGTGTCCTTATTGAAATGTCCTGCAATGGCAGTTAGACTAGTAAGTGACTACCATTGTATATGTTAGTTATCTAGTAAGAATAATGAGGAATAAGATATGGCAGAAATACACCCGCAGGCAGAATCATTCTTATTAACCGGCCCAACCGATACGGCCTGTCTTTTTATCCATGGATTTACCGCTTCCCCGTCAGAAGTCTACCCGGTAGCCCGCCTGATATTTAAACAGACCGGCTTTACGGTCAGCGGACCGCTTCTGCCAGGCCACGGCTGCACCCCGCAGGAGATGAATCGGACCTGCTGGCAGGATTGGTTTATCCGGGTGGAACAGGAAATAGATTATCTGCAAAGAAAACATAAACGGGTGTTTGTAGCCGGATTATCGATGGGAGGACTATTAGGTCTGCATGCTGCTCATAGCAAGGGGGGACTGTCAGGTGTAATTGTGATTAATACCCCCATTTTCACCCACTCCCCCCGGCTTATATCCATGGCTCCGATTCTGCGGTTTCTGCGACCATATTATCCGAAAAAAATAGACCAGGCTGCGGAAGAACTTGCAGCCCTGGGAAGGTTTGCCTACTCGGTAATGCCAGTGAAAGCATTCCAGAGTATGCACAGTTTACGGAAAACCGTGCTGCAAGAGATACCGCATTTGGATCTGCCGATATTACTTTTTCAGTCCAGCCAGGATGATTCGGTTGATCCGCGCAGTGCGAGCTATATTAAGGATAAAGCTGTAAAGGCTCCAGTAACACTTATAGAATTGACAAATTCTGGGCATATTGCTACCATGGGGCAGGAAAAGCTGCTCATTGTCGAAGAGATAATAAAATTCACTGTCTAGGTACAGGTAGGCACAGGGGGACGGTTCTCGTGTGTCTCTGTTTGATTAAAGAAAGTAGAGGAGGATTAGTAATGCAAAGAGATGAAGCACTTAAGCTGCTAAAAGAAAACGTGACCAGCGAGAACCTTATCAACCATTGTATGGGAGTAGAGGCCATTATGCGCGCCCTGGCTGAACGCCTGCATGAAGATGTGGAGAAATTTGGGTTAGCCGGCTTGCTGCATGATATTGACTGGGATATGACCTGCGATGATTTTGAAAATCATTCTCTAGTGGCCGCTAAAATGTTAGAAGAAAAAGGATTGCCAGAGGATATTGTATATGCCGTCAAGGTGCATAACGACATGCATGGGTTAGAACGTAAAACCATGTTGGATAAAACCTTGTTCGCGGCTGATCCGGTAAGTGGATTTATTACTGCTGCAGCCATGGTTCGTCCTGATAAAAAGTTGGAGCATGTGGAACTGAAATCACTAAAGAAGCGTTTTAGAGAGAAAGCTTTTGCCAGAGGTGCTAATCGTGAAACTATGAGCACCTGTGTGGAAATAGGGATTGAATTGGACGAGTTTTTAGATATAGGTCTGCAAAGTATGAAAAAGATTGCTGACCAAATCGGCCTGTAGGTAAATGTTAACAGAAATCGGGTATACTATCATATACATACCTGAAGGGATGATGACATGATTAACAGTGAAAATGTACTCGATTACATGCGACAAGAAAGTTACCGGCCATTAGGATATTCTGAACTTTTGGCTGTTATGGATCTGGATGCGCAAGATGAAGCCCAATTTGCCAAGGTTATGGGCAAGCTGGAAAAAGAGGGCGAAATATTAAGAACCCGCAAAGATAAATATGGACTGCCGGAGAGGATGAACACCTATCGCGGGATTATTAAGCTGAGCCAGCGAGGTTATGGTATACTGCTGCCTGATCAAGCCGATGCCGAAGATATCTTTGTTTATGGCCGCAACTTAAATGGGGCTATGCATGAAGATCAGGTTTTAGTGAGGATTCATCAGCGGAGCGGTCCTAATCAGCGCCCGGAGGGCGAGGTAATCCGCGCTATAACCCGAGCTCACACTGAATTGGTAGGAACCTATGAAAAACGCAGGAACCTGGCTCAGGTCATACCTGATGATTCCCGCCAGATTTACCCGGTGTATGTTAAATCTGACAACAAAATGAAGGTTCGCAATGGTGACAAAGTGCTGGTTCGCATCACCAGTTTTCCTGACAAAGATCGGTACCCGGAAGGTAAAATCGTGGAAGTGTTTGGACGCAAAGGTATGCCGGGTGTTGATTTACAAATTGTGATAAAAAAACATGGCTTGCGGGATAGTTTCCCCCCGGCTGTTATCGAGGAAGCCGTGCGGACTGCCCAGCCAGTGACCGAAGAAGTGGCCAGCGGGCGGCGTGACCTGCGCGCACTGCGCATGGTGACTATTGATGGCGAAGATGCCAAAGACTTGGATGACGCGGTTTCTGTGCAGCGGACCCAGGGCGGTTATCGCCTGGGGGTGCATATTGCGGATGTTTCTCATTATGTACGGGAAGACAGCAAACTAGACAAAGAAGCCTATGAGAGAGGAACCAGCGTTTATCTGGTTAATCAAGTGCTGCCCATGCTTCCCCCGGAGCTATCCAACGGTATTTGCAGCCTTAATGCTGGCGAAGACCGTCTGGCCATGACCTGCATTATGGACATTGATCCATCCGGGAAAGTGGGCAAATATGAGATATACCCCTCGGTAATCCATGTGGATCAGCGTATGACCTATACCGCCGTAAACCGTATAATCAGAGACAATGATGATGAATATATAGAGCGCTACAGTGAATTGGTAGAGGATTTTCGTTTGATGAAGGAACTGGCCGATATACTCCGAGCCGAGCGAATGAAGCGAGGGGCACTGGACTTCGATTTCCCTGAGGCCAAAGTAATAGTGGATGAGAATGGTTTCCCGCTGGAGATAAAGATTCGTGAAAGCGGTCCCGGTGAACTGCTTATCGAAGACTTTATGATCAAAGCCAATGAAGTAGTGGCTGAACACCTGTTTAAGAAGGATATTCCGGTTCTTTACCGGGTGCATGAGAAACCCGAAGGAGAATCCCTCAGTCGCTTAAACAATGTACTGGGGGTATTCGGCCAAAAGATTCAGGAAAATCGGGTCAATCCCCAGGCATTTCAAAAAATACTGGCTGATATTAAAGGCAGCCCCGGAGAAAATACCATTTCCTTGATGCTGCTGCGTTCTATGAAGCATGCTCGCTATACCAACCAGGCCTTGGGTCATTTTGGACTGGCCTCCAAATACTACTGCCATTTTACCAGTCCTATCCGCAGGTACCCCGATCTTATCGTTCATCGGGTGTTGTCAATCCTGTTGGCAGACGATATGACCGCTAAGAAAAGAGCCGGTTTGGATAAGAGGATGGGTCTATACGGTGATCACTCCACCATGCAGGAAATAAAGGCCGAAGAAGCTGAGCGGGATCTGGTGGATATCAAGAAGTGTCAGTATATGCAGCAGTTTGTCGGGGAGGAGTTTACCGGACGGATTTCTTCGGTATTGTCTTTCGGCTTCTTTATTGAACTTCCTAATACTGTAGAAGGACTGGTGCATATTTCCAGTATTTCTGATGATTATTATGAGTTTAACGACCGAAACTATACCCTGCTGGGAACCCATACGGGTAAAAAATACTCCATTGGAGACGAGGTACGGGTATTGTTGGTAAATGTTGATGTTGATGCAGTAAAGATTGATTTTGAAGTAGTCAGTTAGTAGGAATTCAAAGCTAGTCACCCCATTGCATCAAGATTGACGGTAGTACCCGGCTGAGATATAATGATAGAGCAGAATTGTTGTTTAACCCTGGCTTTGGAGGCACAATTATACCAAGGCGAGGGTTTATTGTACTGACGGTCTTCTACAGTGGTCGATGGATTAGTATAAGACTGTTATCTCTTTTGAGGTGAAAACATGAAGAAAAAAAAGGGGATTCAACCGGTAGTAGAAAACCGCAAAGCCCGGCACGAGTATCACATTGAAGAAACCTATGAGGCCGGCCTGGCCTTGGTAGGGACAGAGGTAAAATCCCTGCGCATGGGGAAAGGGAACCTGCAGGATGCCTATGCGGTAGTTAAATCCGGTGAAGTGTGGGTTAATAATTTTCACATCAGCCCCTATGAACAGGGCAACCAATTTAACCACGAACCAAAAAGACCCAAGAAGCTTCTGCTTCATAAAGCTGAGATTAGACGCCTACTGGCTTTACAAAAGGAAAAGGGATATACCTTAATTCCGCTCAAGATATTTTTCAAGCATGGCCTGGCCAAAATGGATCTGGCGGTTGCGGTGGGTAAGAAGCTCTATGATAAAAGGCAGGATATAGCCGAACGCGATTCCAAACGCGACATAGAGAGAGCCCTAAAAAACAAGGGCCGGGATGATTAAAAAATAGTGGATGAATATTACAGATAAAGAAGTACACAAAACATGATATACTGTTAGTGTGATATAAGATATCACAATGCTATTAATCATTATCAACTGTTAAATAGCCAAATAACTGCAGTTCGCTTAATTAAGGGGGCGCAATGGTTTCGACGGGGGATAAGATGGGTTGAGTAGCGAGCCGAGTTGCCGCCAGCTCGATAAAAAGGTGGAAAAACAATAACTGCAGAAAATAATTACGCACTAGCAGCCTAAAGGCTGCTCGTCCGGCTAGCTATCCTCGCGGGTTAGTGCAGGGCGTCACATAGTGAGGGTACCCTTAAGCCTTCTTTCTCGAGGGGTTTTATGGGGAAACAAATCGGGGATAGCCGAAGGAAGCCTGTTCGTGGGCGTCTGGATGGCGAAACCCAAATCACGAAATACGCTCGTAGAAGCTCCTCTGGTCTTGCTTTCGGACGGGGGTTCGACTCCCCCCGCCTCCACCAATACTATGCACTACGTTATCAGGGTAGAAAGATACCCTGATTTCTTCTTTTTCTGGGTCCATTTCTAAGTGTCTAACAAAGGTTCTAATAAGCCTTCTTCTTTCAGGAATAGTGGCGTTATCAAATGATGTTGAGAAGTTGGTGAAGAACCCGCTGATTTCATTCTTGTCATAAGCTAGTTCCTTTGGAGGGTTATTTTTGAGGAATCTTATTTTTGATTCCAGATTGTCAATTTTGATTTGAAGTTCGTTGGATTCCTTAGCTATGGTAGCCGGATTAAAACCTGCTTTAACTGCATCTAGCAATCTTTGTAGTTGAACTTCTTCCTGGTTTTTCTTTTTTGAAAGGTCTCCTAAAGCATTGTGATAATCTTTAAAGCCGGCATTGATATCGATCTTAACCTGTTGAATAATTTCTTCAATTCGTTCAGGTGCTGTGTACCTTTTCTTAATTTCTTCTACGAGGGTATTTTCAAGCCATTCCTGATTGATAATATATTTGCTTGTACAACCGGCTTCACCTTTATATCTAGAAGTCCCACAAACGTATTTTCTCCATCTATTTGAATCATTACGGTAACCAATGATATTTCCACCACAAGCAGAACAAACAAACATGGATTGATCTTCCAAGTTTTTACCGGTAAAGAGATATGGTGATTCACCTGTTCGGCCTGCCGTTGCATTATTTCTCGCTCTAGTTTTTCGATACAAAAGATTTTCTAATTCATCCTTAGTAATTATGGCCGGATGGGCATTATCAACTTTAATCCATTCTTCTTTGGGTTTAAAACGAGATCCGTTTGTTTGCCTATTTTCTTTGTTCCAGCAGGCTGTTCCAGCATATTGTTCTAGTCGATAATCACTCAACATTTCTACTATGGTTGACGTACTCCAGGGTTTACCGGTAGGGGAAGGGATGTTATTGTTATTAAGATAATTTCTAATCTTGTCATAAGACATTTCTTTATCCCCATATAGGTCTATAATAATCATCCTGGCGTGTTTCGCGTTTTCAGGATGTAGCTCCCAAATGCTTTTAATGATTGGCTTACCCTTTGAATTGATGCCTCTATCGAGATGAATAGTTATATAGCCGTATGCAGGCCTCCCGCCATTTTTATAACACCAGCCGGTTTCTTTATCACGGTTTTTTATATTACCACTCATCCCTCGAATAGTATTATAAGAAATATCCATAGAATGAGCTTCATTCTTTATTTCTCTAATGCCTTCTAACCAAAGACCAGAGGAGGTATTAGGATTAATATTTTCCTCACTGGCAAGAAGAACGGTAATACCATACTTTTTTAACAGCTTTTTAGTTGAAGAACTAACATCACGGGTTCTAGAGAATCTGCTGGAATCATCAACGATAATATGATTAGGTCTATTACTCATAGCATCGGTTATCATTCGATTGAAATCTTCACGGTTTTCATCGTGATAAGCAGAACTTGAATCCTGATATACTTTTGTGATTTGAATGTTTTTAGAGTGGGCAAAATCCTCAATCCTCAATAACTGTTCTGGAATAGAATTACCTTGTCTCTCCTGATCCAGGGTACTAACCCTTACATAAGCAAAAGCAGTTTTCATTCCTTTGCCTCCTACAGTTCTTTTGTAAAGGATTTCACTTTACCGATTAGCTTCAATGATTTTTTACTAAAGGTCAATGGTTCAATGCTGGTGTTATCGGCAAATAGGAATATCTTTTTATCGACTAGCACGTATTTACGGATAACGTAAACATCTTCTGAAATATATGCAGCTACAATATCGCCGTTCTCAACATATTCAGGTTCACTAAGCTGTAATCTAGCCCCAGCCGGTATTGTTGGTTCCATAGAGCTATCTGGCATGGTCAATCCAAACATAGGATTCATGATGATTTTGATATCTTGATCATCTGTATCTTTAATAACTTCTGTCTTTTTATACTTGTTTAACATGTCAAATAGATTTTCGTTGATAATTAATTTCATAATTGTTAGATCCGAAAACGAATTTACTTTATCATCGGCTAACTTGGCGGCTTGAATAGGGAGCTCTTTACGTGCAAGAACTGAAGTTAATTCCCTAACAAATTTGCTAACTTGTGTAATAAATGTCTTTATTGAATCAGGAGCTTTTTCTAAATATGATTCAAATAATAAATCTTCTGGGTCTTGTCCGCATGCTTTTGCCAGTGCTATGTTTATTTCTTCAGATGCAGGGGATTGATTTCCCCCCGAAAGCTTGCTTATATATGATGGGTCAATGGAAACGCCTTCAGCTTTACAGCGTTCAGCTACTTCCTTCAGAGTTAGACCGCTATTTTTAATCATATTATGAAGCGTTTTGTTATAGCTCATTAACTACACCCCTTTCATATCTATATATTATTCCCTTCTGAAGATAAAATCAAACAGAAATTCATGAAAAATCATTCACGGCATATTGACTGCTGTTTCAGGAAGATATATTATGTTGGAAAGTGAGAGATTATTCACGGATTAATGATATTAAAGTCAGGGAGGTGCAACTGTGAATGAGCCTGTTAATTCAGAACTAAATATTAAAATAGTTGCATCGGCTGAAAAAATTGATGATAGCTTATTTGCTATTATCAGCAGGGAAAGAACTAAAATCATGTCCCAGATAGCAGTTAGGGTACTAAGCGGAAAAGATCCGGTGAACTCACAGTATTTATCAGTTCCTGTTCCGATCTAAAAGGGGGGAACCCCCATCCAGCAAACATATAACATGCTGGGCGGAAATTACATAGTAAAGGGGTGAAAGTAGTGATTATTAGGGGAATAGACACCTTAGAATTTGGTTTAGAAATTTATGATTATAAAGAATCTATGAAAGACTATCTTGAAAGATTTAAAGAGTTGAAGGAGCAGGGCCAGGAGACATGTATTAAACAGGAGATAATGTTACATGGAATTAATTTTACGGTTGAAAAATCAGGAGCTCCTTTTTATGCTTACAGGCTAACTTGTAATGATTTCTTCCTTTATTTTATGGAGAAAACAATGGATAACAACTGTCCTATTAAAGTAAAGTTTCTTGCAAGTTATCTATGGTCTTATGGTTATAAAGTAAGTTATACAAAGTTTATAGAATGGTTTTGTAAGTTTGACCTTGAAGTTCTTTATAGTAAAGTTTCAAGAGTCGATATTTGTGCAGATACGGATGAAGCTGAATTCGTTATAAGTGACATTAAGGGTTTAACAACTAAAGCAAAAGTTAAAGAATTGCATTATGTTGATGATATATATTATTCCGGTAAAGTATTTACTGGTTTCACTATAGGTAGAGGGAATCCTTTGCTTTGCAGAATTTATAATAAAACTATGGAGATTAAGAAGTCAGGAAAAGTCTGGTTTTATGAACTATGGAAGTCAAAGGGATGGGACGGACAAAAGCCAGTATGGAGAGTTGAATTTCAGATGCGCAGGGAGTTGCTTAAGGAATTTGGGATAAATTCCGTGGAAGATATATTCTTTAAAGAAGAACAGGCGTGGGTTTATCTAACATGGGAGTGGTTAACGATTAGGTCTTGCTCAGGGGAGAATGTTTCTAGGTGGAAAGTTAAGAGGAAATGGAAGATCGTTCAGAATGCTGTAAGTAACAAAGATGTATCGCCTTTAGTCAGAGAAAAAGTTAAAGAGGGTAATATCTACAGGCTTATGGATCAAGCCGCTGGGCTTTATACGACCATTGGTGCTTTGGGTAATCTTAAGAGTGTATGTTTACACCGGCTCCAGAAAGCCACGGTTCCGGGCAACCGTGAGCCATAGTTCCGGCGAATTTTGAGCCACCCCTCCGGCAAGCGAGAGCCAGTTATGATTATTGCACGAAGGGGCAGCATTTATA